>Ga0163147_10000098_pt1 | contig 117539 bp, 102 predicted proteins | sample OliLakLV19MP6G1_FD_148597 | JGI IMG/M metagenome (GOLD analysis project Ga0163147, IMG submission 148597) | Freshwater microbial mat bacterial communities from Lake Vanda, McMurdo Dry Valleys, Antarctica- Oligotrophic Lake LV.19.MP6.G1 | ecosystem: Environmental > Aquatic > Freshwater > Lake... | reverse complement strand
GCCACCGCCATCCCGCTCCCGTCGCTCGCTGACGTGTTGGCTCGCCTCGCGCTCCTGACGCCGTTCGAGCTCGAAGCGGCGCTCGCCTACCTGGCCCCGAACGCCCGTCTCGCACTCGGTCACCGCCTGGCCGCCGAAGGACAGGTCAGCGCGATGATCGACCTGAGCGACGGACTGCTCTCCGATCTCAGGCACGTCTGCCACGCCAGCGGAGTGGGGGCGAGACTCCAGGCGAGCCGGCTACCGTCGGGCGAGGACGCCGCGCTGCGCGCGCTCGAGCCGCGTCTCGCACGAACCGCGCTCTCGTGGTCGTTCGGCCCGAGCGACGACTACGAACTCCTCTTCACCCTCGCGTCTTCGGCGCCGATCGATCTACCGGAACGACTTGGTCGGGAGCTGGGGATCGACCTGACCGAAATCGGGGAGATCGTCCCAGGGGCCGGGGTAGAGGTCCTCGGCGCGCCTTCCGGCGTGTTCCCCGGGGGATTCGACCACTTCGCGTATACTTCCGTGTGAGACCCCGAATTCCAACGCCCGCGGACCGGAGGATCGCTCCCATGAAATCTGCCTCTTCCTTCCGCTTCTTCCTCGGCATCGCCCTCGCGGCCTTGGTGGCCATGACAGGGCTCGGGGTCACCGCCTTTCCCGCTCTCGCCGTGGTCGACAACGGGCAGCTCTGGGTCTTCTTCAAGATCGTCGACCGGGTGAAGGAGGGGCAGAAACTCGACGTGCAGATCCCGCTCGAGACGTTGGCCGACCTCGGCATGCTGCGGATCTGGGACCTGAAGCACGAGCGGGTGATCGGCCAGATCGACGGCCCGCAGCTCCTCCGTATCCACGACGAGCTGCCGATCAACAAAGAGGTGAAGGTCGCCACGGTGCGCGACGCCGACTTCGATATGGCGGTCGTGGTGGTCTGCAAGGAAAAGAGGCGCGGACCGGGCGCCTCGCGCGTCAGCGTCGAGCGTCGGGATTGGGTGAAGGACGAGATCCGCGACTGGGTCTACGGGCCCGAAGAACTCGACGTGATCATGCAGACCTTCTTCGAAGGGGAATGGAAGACCAATCGGCGCCTCGAGGGCCGGATCGAGGGGATCGACAAGTTCCGCCTCTATCTCCAGCGCGTGTGGGAGATCCCAGGGTTCATCTTCCTCAAGATGGAAGGCGGAGACGTCCGCATCGTCGTCAGCACCGATTGATGCGGCGCCGACACCGTCGCCGCCGCCGTCCTCCCGTTACTCGACGACGCGCAGCTGTCTCACCGTGACGCCTTCCTCAGACGTCAAGCGCACCAGGTAGACCCCGCTCTCCAACCGACGCCCCGACTGCGTTCTCAAGTCGTACTCCACCTGGAACGCCCCCGCCGGCGTCACTGCATCGAGCGGCGTCGCGAGCCGCTTCCCCGCGACATCGAACACTTCGATGCGAACCTCTCCCTCTCTCCCGCGCGATCCCGCCAGCCGCACACTCGTCGCCGCGGGATTCGGGAAGACGATGAGCGAGGGAGCCAGCATTCCCGCTGCGCCTGAATCGACACTGGTCGCGGCCGGCGGCGCGTAGTCCCAGATACCGCGCCCGTAGGTCGCGAAGCGAACGACGCCCAGCGCCGGAACGGTTTCCACATCCCAATAGGTCGTGAGCGGCGCTTCGACGCCGATGATGTCGACCCAGCGCGACGCGAAGGGATCCCAGCGAAACGGGCCGGCCTCGGCGGCGGCGTAGATCACGCTCGCGTCCGTCGGGTCGAACGCGAGTCCGAAGACCAACGTGCTCGGCAGGCCGTCGCCCATCGCGGTCCATGAAGCGCCGCCGTCGGTCGTGCGCCAGACGGCGGGTCCGCCGTAGCCCGCTCCGCCCACATAGCAGACGTTACGATCGACGGCCGACGGGAGCAGGTCGGTCCCGTAGAAATAGTGCGCGCCGGGGCCGGAGCTGGGACTCAGCGTCCAGTCGACGCCCGCGTTCTGCGACGCCCAGAGCGCGCCGGTATCGGTCACCGCGTACCAGTACTGGGAGTCGACGGGCGAGATGGCCAGCGCGGTCAGGTAGTTGCTCGCGCCGGCCGCGAAGTCCTGCGCGTACGCGGTGTTCGTGTAGGTATTTCCGGCCACGCGTTCACATCGCCAGAGTTTATCAGCGCAGAAGTAATAGACATCGGAGTCGGCCGGGTCGGCCAGGATATTGGGCAACCAACTATAGGCCGCGGCTGGTGGGAAGGCGACATCGTAGAGCGCGACGGGACTTTCCGTCTCCTGCACAAGCGTGAACCCCGGGTAGACCGAATAGAGCATGTTGTGCGTGCCGTCGCGCGAGGTGAGATGGCCGTAGTCGCCGCTCCAGATCTGATCGAAGTCGAGGAAGGGAGTTCCGTTCTCCGGTCGCGAGACCTGCCATCCTTGATCCTGTGAGCCGGCCGCGATCAGGTAGGGATCGGTCGGACTGGTCTGGATCCCGTAGTACTGCGAGATGGCGAGGCCGCGCAGTGACAGGTTCGTCACCGTCTGGCCCTGATCGTAGGAGACGTACGTCCCGCCGTCGGTATTGATCAGGAACGCGTTCTGTCCATTGACCAGGAATGCATCGATGCCGGGTAGATCGGCGTGCAATTTGTTCTCGGGGTCGTCGTAGTACTCCCACCAGAGATTGATCCGGCCCCAGGCGTCTCCGCCCGAGGTGGAGCGAAACGCTTCGACGCCGCCGTAGATCACGACGTTCGGATTCGTGATCGACGATTGGAGCGTGCCCACCCAGTAGTCGTTCATGTTCGTCTTGAACGTCCAGGTGACGCCGGCGTTGGTCGACCGGTACACCTTCCACTGACCGCCGACTCTGGCCGCCGCGTAGAACTGTGGCGCGCCGGCTTCGCTGCCCGCGAGCACGACATCGGAGACCTGCGCGGGGATGGCGCCGACGGTCGTGAACGAGGCGCCCCCGTTCGTCGACTTCTTCAGCGTGGCGCCGGCGATGAGATAGAGCGGACCGGGCGCCGTGCGGCTCACCCAGAGATCGGTCTGTGTCCCCGTCGGCTCGGTGTGCACGACCGAGAACTCGACGCCGCCGTCGTCCGACCGCAGGAGGAACTGGTTGTACTGCCACTGGCCGGTCCAGAGGCGGCCGCGAACCAGCAAATAGATCCGTCGCGGGTTGGCGGGATCTCTCGCGATGCGCTGCGTCTCGTAGACATCGTCCGGCAGTCCGACCGGCACGAACCACTGGGACCCGCCGTCGGTGCTCGCATGGATGCGTCCACCGTCGGTCGAGATCAACCAGACCTCGGGCGAGCCGGGCGAGACGGTCATCTGGTGCACTCCGCCGCCGACGTCATCGGAGACGGGGGTCCAGCCGGTTCCGTCGATGTTGCCCCGCCAGAGGCCGCCGTTGTCGGTGCCCAGGAACAGCGTCCCGTCGCCGGAAGGGTGGACGTGCGCCACATGCGTGCGCCCCGCCTGATTCGCGCTCCCGATCTCCTCCCAGTCGTCGCTGGTCCGTCCGATGGCCTCCTCAGCCTGGCGCGTGAGGAACTGAGACTGCCGGTTGGCCCTCTCGACTTCGCGCCACTCCATCCCCGGCGGCGCTCGGTGGAGGCTCTCCAGCCACGCCTCCCGCGCCTCCTTGTTGCGCTCCTCGGCCTGTGGATCGAGCCGGTGCGTCGTCGGCGCCCCCTTGGCGCTGGTGCTGATCAGCGCCAGAACCACTAGGCCGATAAGGAGTTGGCCCATGCTCAGTGGCGGGATGGCGGCGTGATGGGTGCGTTCTCGCGAGTTCTGCATCCTGGGACCTCTCCGAGTTTGGGTCGCGGGAAGAGTACTTCCCCACATCGCCCCTGGCCAGGCGGACAACTAGAGAGAAAAAATTGTCGCTTTCGGGCTGCCCAATAACTTACCATCGTCGGCCGCACAATTTCAGTTCTCGTGTCACGCGCGCCCCTGAATTGCGGAAGGAGAGATCGATGTCCGCATCTATGCGAACGCTTGCGCTCGCCGCGCTCGCCGCCAGCTCGTCCGCCTTCGCCTATTCCGGCGGACTGACCAGCCTGGATGGCGGCATTGTCGGCACCGGCAACTGGCTGGCGCACACCGACGATCCCACCACCTTGAACTGGCGTGTGGTTCAGGACGGTGACGACTGGCACTACCTCTACCAGTTCTCTCATCCCAAGGGTGAGACCAGCCACTTCATCCTCGAGGTCTCCGCTTCATTCACGGCAGAGAACATCTGGGACGAGACTGGAAACTTCGAAGAGATCGAGCTCGGCACGTACGACGCGACTTCGAATGGGAACCAGCAACCCGAACATGCCGGGCGAGATCTACGGCATCAAGTTCGACGATGCCGACGGACAGTTCAGCCAGTTCGAGTTCTGGAGTGATCGGGCACCGGTCTGGGGCGACTTCTACTCCAAGAACGGCAATGCCGGCGGCCTCGGCCCCAACACTGCGTGGAACTCTGGCCTGACCGCCAACGACACCGACCCGGCGGTCGCGCCGTCGGACGGTTCGTACCTGGGCCACTTGCTCGTCCCGGACAGCAACGGCGGCAGCGCCGATCCGGTGCCGGAGCCGGGCAGCTTCTTGCTCCTCGGGCTCGGGCTCGGACTCGCGGGCGCGGCCATCGTGCAGCGCCGCCGCAAGAACTAGTTCCGACCCGCCAACTCGTCGATTTCGACTGATTCGAAGGCCCGCCGATCACACGGTGGGCCTTTCTCTATGGAGAAATATTCTCGGTTTCGCGGGAATGCCACTGGCGTCTCGATCGAGTCGGCGCCTAGACTGCGGCGACTTCGGGTCCCCCTCCGACGCCTTGGAGTCCGCACGGAGGAGAATCGACATGACATCGAGACTACGCACCTTTACTTCCATTCTGCCGACCGTCGCGCTGACGGTCGCGTTGACCTGCGGCGCCGCGGCGCCGTCGTTCGCGTATTCGGGGACTCTCTTCTGGGTCGACGGCGGATTCGGCGGACTCGGTCGCTGGGTGGCGCCGCCGAGCGAAGGTCCGGTCCGGCTCAATTGGGAAGTCATCCAGTTGGTGGACGACTCCTGGCAGTACGCCTACCGCTTCACGCGCGGCCTCGGTCCGGCGACCGATCTCATGCTCGAGACTTCGCCGAGCTTCACCGAACTCGACATCGCGCCGCAGCCTGGCTTCGGCGACGTCCAGAGTGTCGGAACCACGTTGGAGACCGACCCGAGTTGTCCGGGTCTGCCGAGTTCACTCTACGGCGTTCGCTTCTCGCCGGCGAACGGCGCCGGTCTCACGGAGATTCGCTTCACGACGTTGCGCGCGCCGGTCTGGGGCGACTTTTATGTCGTCGGCCCCGGCGTGAACAACGAAGGTCCGTCCGCCGCGTGGAACGCCGGCTTCTCCGGACCCGATACCGATCCGACCGACCCAGCGTCGAACGGTTCGATCGGCGATCATCTCTTGGTCCCCGGAGGCGTGCCGGCCGTGCCCGAACCGAGCAGCTTGGTCCTGATGGCTCTCGGCCTGACGGGTGGGTTGGGACTGCTTCGCCGTCGTCGCAGTCGCCCCTGAGTCTGCGGGTAGATCTGGAGGGGTTGGGTACGAGCCCGCCGAACTCTCGGCGGGCTCGCTTCGTATTGCGCCCCTGCTAGACTGCTGCCGGCTCAATGCCCCCCATGCCCCTTCGTCCCCGTACATCACGCGTTCGCCGTGAGGAGATCAGGATGATTTCAGCTTTCGTTCGCTCGTCCCGCATCGGAAAGCTCACCGCCCTTCCGATGCTCATCGGCGCGGCGCTCTGCGGATCGGCGCAGGCGGTCGAAGGACCGGTCGACGCGTCGTTTGCCTTGGATCGCCGAGGCGAGGCGACGGAGCGCGCCCAGCGTTCAACGGCATGGCAGGCGCCGATTGCGGCGACGACGGCGTGGCGCGCGACTGCGGAGCGGCTCCCGGGGTGGGTGGCGCGTTGGGACGCGGTCACCGGTCGACCCGAGAGGTTCGACGGTCCGCCGATCGCGATCACGGGATTCGCGGCGCGCGGGGATGCGCCCGACCAGATTGCTCTCGCGTTCGTCGAGCAAGCGCTGCGCGATTGGGTCGATCCCGCCGAACTCTCGTTCGTGCGCGCCGTGCGCGGCGGCCGAGGCGAGTGGGTGCACTTCCGCCAGATGCGCGACGGGGTCCCGGTCTACGACTCACGTTTCACCGTCCGGCTCGAGGACACCGGGACCGTTTCATCGGTCACGCTCGCCGCGATCGCGCCGCTCTCGTCGGGCGAAGGATCGTCGAGGACAGCGATCGTTTCTTCCGCGCCACTGATCGATGCGGCCATGGCGCTCACGAGCGCGCTCGAGGGGCTGCCGAGCGGCGCGCGGGCGCGCGGCGAGGCCGAGCTCTGTTTCCTGCCGATCCGCACCGCCGGCGCGCTGACGCATCGGCTGAGTTGGCGCCTCGTGGTGGAGACGGACGAGCCGATCGGCGTCTGGGCGACGCTCGTCGATGCTTCGAGTGGTGAGTTGCTCTGGCGCTTCAACGAGATCCGCCACGCCAATGTGACCGGTTCGGTCACCGCCGACATCGAGATGGTCACGGCGGACGACAACTACCAGCTCCGTGGACTGCCGCACCTGCGGGTCTCGATCTCGGGTCCCGATTCGATCCACGCGGACACAACCGACACCGTCGGCGACTTCGAAGTCTCGATTCCGACGACGACGACCAGGACGCTCCGCGCCGGTCTGCGCGGCCCCTTCGGTCAGGTCATCGACGCCACGTCGGGAGCGGGCCCGTCGCTCGAACTGTCGGTCGACGACGGCGAGGCAGTGACACGTGACGTCCACTTCGGCTTGGGCGACGCCGACGCCTCCGAGCGTGACGCCTACTACCACACCATGCTCGCGCACGACTTCATGCAGCGGCTCGACCCGGAGTTCACGGCGCTCGACTACGTCATGCCGATCACGGTGGACATCAGCTCGCAGTGCAACGCGTTCTGGAATGGGGTAGGGATCAATTTCTATGAAGCGGGCGGTCCCTGCATCAACACCGCGCGCATCGCCGACGTCGTCTATCACGAGTACGGCCACGGCGTGACCGACTACGCCTACCGGCCGTTCCCGCAGCCGAGCGGCGCCATGCACGAAGGCTTCTCGGACTACCTGGCGGCGACCATGACTCGGCAGCCGCTCATCGGGATCGGGTTTTTCGGTCCCGGCTCCCACCTTCGGCGAGTCGATGAAGATCGGGTCTTCCCGGACGACGTCGTCGACGAGTCGCACACGGATGGCCTCATCATCGCGAGCGCCCTCTGGGACTTCCGCGAGGACATCGGGGCGGGCGCGGCCGACTCGCTCTGGCACTTCGCGCGGTACGGCTATTCGGCGGACTTCGACGACTATCTGATCGATCTCCTGCGGGTCGACGACGACAACGGCGACATCTACGACGGCACGCCGAATTTCGAGCGGATCGTGCGGAACTTCAGACCCCACGGCGTCGGCGACTATTCGATCCAGGTGGGCCACGCCGATCAGCGCGACACCGAGGACACGGCGTCGCCGATCGAGCTGCAGGCGACGTTCCTCGGGCTGTTCCAGATCGTGAACGAGAGCGTGACCGCCCATGTCACGCTCGAGCTCGACGGCGACGAACAGAGTCTGCAACTCGGGATGTTCCCGACGGGGGTCTCTCGTCAGTACGCGGTGTCCCTCGCCGCTCAGCCGGCCGAGACCGTGGTTCGCTATCGACTGGTCGCCCGGGACGCCAGCGGCCAAGAGACGGCCTATCCCGCCGATGGGGGCGAGATCTCCTTCCGCGTGGGGACCGATGTGACCGCACCGTCGATCCAGCTTCCGACTCTGCCGAGCCGACCCGAAGGCGCCGCCTCGGTCGAAGTGTTCGCCGACGTCACGGACAATCTCGATCGGGATCTCACCAGCGTGAATCTGATCTATCGCCGCAATGGCGGCGCGGAGGTGACGCTCGCGATGCAGGCGGTCGATGGAGGCGGCCATCGCGCGGAGGTTCCGCTAGCGGGGGACGTGGTCGGAGACCTCTTCGAGTACCGAGTGGAGGCGACCGACGGCGCGAGCACTCCGAATAGTGCGCGCGAACCGCAGGAGGGATTCCGGTCGTTCGAGATCGTGCGCGGGACGCTCGCGACCTTCGAGGGAGACCATGGCGGCTACGTCGCGAACCCGCTCGGCGAATGGGCTTGGGGAGAACCGGTCCTTCCGGCCACCGCCGCCTCGGGCGTGCGGGCATGGGGCTGCGTGCTCGACGGCTTCTACTCGCACGGCAGTTTCTCCACGCTGGAGACCCCTCCGCATGATTTGACCGGGTACGAGCACGCCACGCTGGCGTTCGACCACTGGTTCATCACCGAGCCGCTCTACGACGGCGGGTATGTCGAGGTCTCGACCGACGGCGGCGCCAACTGGGTCCAACTCCAACCGGAAGGCGGCTACAACTCGATCGTCGGCGCGACCGGCTCGCAGGGATGGACGGGTAACTCGCAGGGAGTCCAGTCGGCGGAATTCGAACTCTCGCGCTACCGCGGCGCCGCGGATTGCCGCTTCCGCTTCACCTTCGCCTCCGACATCGGAATCGTCGGACCGGGCTGGATCATCGACGACGTCGAGGTGCTCGAGCGCCAGGTTCTCGCGCAGCCGACCGGGCTCGACGTTCAATCGCTCGCTCAACAGGTGGATGTCTCGTGGCAGTTGCCCCGAGGGATCGCCGAGGGTCCCGAGAGTCCGGTCGTCGGCTATCACGTCTATCGCTCTCCGCGGGGAGTGGGGGAACCGGCGCTGCTGACGGGCACGCCCGTGATCGCGCGCAGCTATTCCGACACCGAGGCCGCCATCGGTCAGTGGTACGAGTACTGGGTCAGCGCGGTCTACGACGATGGCGAAAGCCCGTTGGTCGGCCCGCTCGAGGGAGCGATCTCGCAGCCGGTGCTGTCGCTCGACGTGGAGGCGGTCTCGGCGCGCGTCGATTCGGCGGGCGTGCACCACGCCACGATCGCGGTCTCGAACTCGGGCAGCGGTCGCCTCGAGCTGAACCTCTTCCCCTCGGTGTCCGGTCAGTCGATCGACGACGCGCGGATCCGCCTCGAGCTCCAGCAACCGCTGACCGATGCTGCGCGCGCCCCGACGACGATGGCTTCCGCGCGCGGCGTCGCTTCGACCGCCGGCCTGGCCGAGGCGCTGCGCGGTTGGTCGGAGCGCCGCGGCGAGAAGGGGGCGATGATGGCGGCCGTGCCGACGTCGGCGCGCCTCGCTCCTCCCGGGGCCGAGTGGGACACGCTCCTGGTCGACGGCGACGACAGTGACTCGCTCGACTTCGCCACCGTCGAGGCGCAAGAAGACGGCGAGAACATCTACCTTCGCGTGACCACGTTCGAGGGGCTGCCGAATCCGACCCGGGACATGAACCTGGTCTTCCGCATCGACACCGACGAGAACCTGGACACCGGCGGCCAGTTCGGAGAGTGGGCGATTCTAGCGGGCGCCCAGGTGCAGGCGCAGATCGGTGCCCCGGCGGTGGTGGTTTCCGAAGGGTTCCAGGTCATCATCCCTCCGTCGCACTTCGTTTTCGCCGAAGGCGGCAGATCGGCCGAATTCGGCGTCCCGAAGGCGGTGCTGGGAAATGTGAACCGGCTCTTCGTCTCGGTCGAAGCCGCCTCGGGCGACGGCCAACTCGACTACGACGAAGCGCCGAATGCCGCGCCCTCGTGGGTGCTCCTGTCGGCCTCGCACTTCGAGGTGGAAGCGGGCGATCCGACGCAGTTCGAGCTCGTGCTCGACGCGGCCGAGCTCGGCCTGGGGACGCACGAAGCGGTGCTCTTCGTGGAGACCAACGAGGCGACGTCCCGCGTGGTCGAGGTGCCGATCACGCTCGAAGTGGGTGAGCCGACCCCGGTCTTCCTGGCCGACTTCGGCGCCTCGCTCGCTCTGAACGGCGTCGAGATCGTCTGGATGACGGTGACCGAGACCGATCTCGTCGGCTTCCACGTCCTGCGGCGCGAAGAAGGCGCGGTGGACGAACTGCGCGTGACCGAAGAGATGATCGCGCCGGAGCACTCGCGGCTCTACCGGTTCGTCGATGTCACGGCGGAGCCGGGCCGGATGTATGAATACAGACTCGGCGCGATCGCGGGGGACGGCTCGGCCACGTATCACGGGCCGTTGCGCATCTCGACCGACGGACTCGGCGTGCCGACCTCCGTCTGGTTGGCGCCGCCGACTCCGAATCCGGCGCGCGCGGAATCACTGGTGCGATTCGCGTTGCCGCGTTCCGGGCCGGCCCGCCTCTCGATCTATGCGGCCGACGGACGCCGTGTGCGGCGCATCGTCGATGCGACTCGTCTCGCGGCTGGCCCGCACTCTTACGTGTGGGATGGCCGTGACGACGCGGGTCACTCGACGCCGGCGGGGATCTATTTGATGCGTCTCGATGCCGACGGCGTCACTCGCACTGTCAAGGCGACTCGGACGCGGTAGTTCGCAGCGCCGGACGCGCGCTCGATGGTGACGTCCGGAGAAGACGAGCGAGTCGCTCGTAGTGACCGAACAGAGTGTCGAACGTGGCCGGCCACCCGCCGCCACGTTCGGCCGCGGCGCGGGACGCGCGGCGCGAGGCAGCGGGGTCCCTTGCGAAGATCACGTGGCAGCAGCGCGCCAGGTCGTCCGATGAATCGACCTCGGCGAGCGCGCCCACGTCCGGCCCGACACGATCCAGGAGCGCGCCGGCGCGGACGCCCACGATCGGCAGGCCTGAGGCCTGGGCCTCGAGGATCGACAGACCAAACGTCTCGTGCGGACCCGCGGTGATGTAGACGTCGGCCGAGGCGAGGAGTCGCGCGAGTTGCGCTCGGTCGTGGACGAACGGCAAGACGTGCACGCGGGGATCCTCGCTCTGCGCTTGTAGCAGCAACTTGCGGAGCGGCCCCGACCCCGCTAGCACGAGGCGCACGTCGTTGGTCGGGGCGAGCTGTCGGAATGCGTCGAGCACGACTCGCACTCGTTTCTCCTCGTCGAATCGGCCGACGTAGACGAGGAGGCGGGTTCCGCGCGCGACTCCGAGTTCCTGGCGAAGGACTCGGTCTCGTCGACTGGGATGGAACAGCTCGAGGTCGACGCCCAGCGGCAACGTCTCGATCCGCTCCACCCCGACACCGCGCAACTCGCGCGTCAGCGCGGCGGAGCCCGTGAGGACCAGATCACACGCGCCGTAGACCCGGCGGGCGTAGCCGAGGGCGAGCCGCCGAGCGCGCGCCGCGACCTGCGGGCCGAACCATCGCGCGCAGGCGGACTCGACGTACGCGCGAGGAAAATCGGCGTGATGGTACGCAACCACCCCGGCGCCCGTCGTGCCCCTGCCCGCATCCTGCGATCGGCGCCTTCGTTGGTCCCAGCGCGCGACCCACGGGAGGTGGTAGGGGGAGTCGACCTCGATGATGTCGGGCTCGATCCGCCGCAGGAGTTCGAGCACGCGGTCGATGCGATAGAGCAGTCGATACGCTCCACGTCCGGGGAAGCTCGGACTTCCGACCTCGTGCCGAACCCACCGTTCTCCGCGTTCCTCCCGATCGTGTGCGCCGGGGGAGATGAGCACGTAGCGCCAATCGGTCGACCGCGCGATGGCGCTGCGCTTCGCCTCGAGATAGGTCCGGATACCGCCGCCGCTCGCGCCGAAGAACTGCGAAAGGTCGCAGATCGTCATCGCAGGTTGAGTTCGACCGATGGCGCCGAGGCCGCCGTCGGAGCGCGGAACGAGACATGCTCGCCGCCCCCCTCACTCCAGAGGAGCTGGAGCACGCGCGGCCAGGCGTGACGCTCGAGCACGCGCGCGCGAGCACGGGCGCGAAACGTGGCGTAGTCCGCGGGGCGTGACGCGGCCAGCGTCAGGATCTCTTCCAGTCGCTCACGCCAGGCGGCGAGCGAGCCGGCCCGCGCGATCCAGCCGGTCTCTCCCGGTGCGATCACCTCCTGCGGCCCGCCGAGATCGGTCACGACCACGGGCAGACCGGAAGCCTGTGCTTCGAGCACCGTCATGCCGAACGTGTCGGTCGCGCTCGGGAAGACGAGCAGGTCGGAGCTCGAATAGAGGTCGGCCAACACGTCGTGCGAAACCCGGCCGGTGAAGCGCACTCCGGTCAACCCATGGCAGCGCGCGCGGAGCGGCTCGAGGTAGGGACCGTCGCCGCAGAACACGAGGCGCAGGTCGGGGTGGCGCGGAAGGAGCGCCTCGTAGGCGGCGACCACGAGATCGAGCCCTTTGTCGCGCGAGATCCGCCCGGCGTAGAGGAGAGCGAACCCTTTGGCGCGAGCGGCGCTCCGCCTGGGCGCAAACCGCGTCGTGTCGACACCGCGCGGAAAGAGGCGCATTCGCCCGGGGTCGCAGCCGCGACTCTCGAGGATGCGCGCATACTCCCGCGTGGGCACGGCGATCCGATCGACCGTCGTGTAGAACCACCGCTCGAAGACATCGAGCCGCTGGGAGAGCGAGTCGTCGTCGACGATCGCACGCGCTTGGGCGCCGAAGTCGGTGTGGTAGACGCCGGTCGTCGGTAGGCCAGCCAGTTTGGCGAAGAGAAGTCCGAGCAGGCCGACGGGACCCGGCGTCGAGATCCAGACGCGGTCGGCCCCTTCGTCGCTGAGCAGTGCGAGGCTGCGCATGATCGACGGCAGCTTCATCCGATAGCTCTCGTAGTGCGGCAGCTCGAACTCACGAACGTAGGGAAGATTGATCACGTTCGCCGGGAGGTCGTCTGGGACCTGATCCGCCGCGAGCGATGTGACCAGCGTCAGTCTCCGTCCAGCCGAATCGGCGCGGCGACCCAGCTCTCGCAAGGTGATCGAAACGCCGTTCAGGTCAGTCAGCGTGTCGGTGAACCAGAGCAACTTCGCGTCGCTGGAGGCTGGGGGCCCGCCGAAGCGCGCGAGGAGCCGCTTGCTGGTGGCGCGCTCTCGGTGGAAGGCGCCGACCGCGCGAAAGCATGGGACCGTGAGGAAGACCGTCGGGAGCGCGTCGCTCAGCGCGCGTCCTACGCCGGTCAGATCGCCCTGCTCGAAGGCGCGCTCGATCGCGAGGAGACAATCGGCCAGGAACGGGTCCGTGGCGTTGGCCAACCGGTCGTACGCGTGGCGGAACCGTTCCCGCGACGGCCGCGCGGACTCGTCGCCGAGTCCCTCCAACAGTTCGTAGAAAACGCTCGCGCTGCGGTCGCCTCGCCAACGCTGGGAAGACACCGCCGCCGCCAGTGTCAGGCGGTCGATCCAGGACAGGGAGTCCTTCGCGAGGAGCGCCTCCAACAGCGGCGCCATCGGCGTCGAAGCGACACCGCGCCCACGGGCGCGCGCGAAGTCGAGCGCTGTCTTGTAGGTGCCGAAGACGTGCGACGCCTGGTCCTGGTCTCGTCCGGCGACGCGCGTCATTCCGCGGCGCAACCGATCGATGAAACCGCCGCGCGTGGTCGCGTCCGCTTCCGTCCAAGTGCGACCGACGAAGAGGCCGGCATGGTCGTCCGAGCCGCCCGTAGCCAGAAGTGCGTTGCGCGCCGGCGACAGTCGTCGGAAGAGTTCCTCGCACGTCTCGTTGTGCCATTTCGGCCGCGCCCCGTTCTTCGTCTCGATCCCATCGAAGAGGGCCAACAGCCGCTCCAGATCGTCGAGTGTCGTGCGCGAATTCACCGGATCCGCGAGATGAGCGATGGCGTGCGGCAGCCCTTCGGAGCGCAGCAGACGAGAAAGCTGTCGCGCGTCGGTGCGAGCCTCCTGGATCCATGCGAACTGCGCCGCGTCCAGGTCCCAGATCAGGATGTGCGCCTTGGCCCCGGTCTCGGGCAGGTAGGTCGTTGCCTCGAGGCCGGTGAAGCTGTCTTCGGGGTGCGCCGCGACCAGTTGCAGGGCGCCCTCGATGCGGTTGTGGTCGGTCAGGGTGACGAAGTCCATCCCCTGACGTTTCGCCGCCTGATAGACCGCTTCGGGCTCGGTGTACGACTCACGGGCGCCGAGGCGCTGCAAGAACCAGTCGGAGGGATGTTCTGAGTACCGGGAATGGACGTGGAGATCGGCGCGGGTGGGAGACGTCGCGGCATCGGTCATGCCGGGAGTATCCACGTCGCGGAGGCGGCGGCCGCGCGAGAACTCCGCGAACGTTTGGTGAACCGTTGCGAAGGGTTCGTGAGGCGTAGCTCACGGAGTCAGTTCATCCGCCAACCAGCTCTCCGCCTCGACCGCCTTTGCCAGCAGGTCGTCGAGGTCGGAGGCGAAGGCCAGAGGAGCGAGACGGGCGTACACCTGCGCGGGGAGGTCGCGTTCGAGGTAGCGGAGTCCATAGTCCCAACGATCGGGGCAGTAGCGGCTGCGCAAGACATCGACGAGCGGCCGGAAGAGCTGCGACTGGTACATCGCGACGGCGTCGAGCGGTCGGCCGCGAAGCGCTTCTTTGCGACCGAGGCTGGCCAGGAGGGGCGTGGCGGCGCGGACCGCGGCGAGGCGCTTCTCGCGATCTTCGGCCAGCCTCGTCCGGTCGAGCGACAGCGGGATGGTCGCTCCGTCTTTGTCGAAGTAGACGATCGCATCGCCGTGGCGCTCCCGTTCGGTGAACGTGCCGCGCTTGGCGGTCGGGCGGAGTGCTAGGTCTAGCATCAGCCACTCGGAGGTTCCTTCGAGGCGGTAGAAGCGCTGGGACATGCCATGCCACGAAGGTTGGGGGATGTCGAAACGATGCGCCACGGGCGCGAGGCCCCGGAACATCGCCTCGATCGCGTCCCAGACCGCCTCTTCGCTGCCGTCCTCCCCGTCGATCGAGAGATCGATGTCGGAGTATTCGTCGAGCGCTCCGAAGGCGGCGGAACCTGCCTCGGACAGCGCAATCACATCGGCGCGCGGCTCCAGCGCCGCGCGGAATGCATCGATGATCCCTTCACGAGTCAATGTCACGGTGGCATCCTCCTCTGACTTACCTTCGCCGGAAGCGCCGCCAGAGGAGGTCGCCCTCGCATGCCCAGCTCCGCGCACTTCACCCCTCAGGTCTTCGAGTTCCTCAGCGAGCTGGAAGCGAACAACACGCGAGCCTGGTTCGAGGCGAACCGCGAGCGATATCTGCTCTACGTGAAGGAGCCCTTCCTTCGTTTCATCGCCGATTTCGCGCCCCAGCTCGGAAAGCTGAGCCGCAACTACACGGCCGATCCTCGCCCCGTGGGCGGATCGTTCTTTCGCATCCATCGCGACGTCCGCTTCTCTCCCGACAAATCGCCCTACAAGACGTTCGCTGCCGCCCAATTCCGGCACATCCAAGCCAAGGATGTCCACGCGCCCGGCTTCTACCTGCACCTGCAACCGGGAGAGTGCTTCGCCGGCGCCGGAATCTGGCATCCCGACGGTCCGACGCTGTCCGCCATCCGAGAGGCGCTCGTCGAGAAGCCGCGCCGGTTCGATGCGGCGGTGGCGAAGCCTGAGTTCCAACGCGGCTGGAAACTCAGCGGCGACTCCCTGCAGCGCCCGCCCCGCGGCTTCGATCCCGCGCATCGCCTGATCAACGAGCTCAAGCGTAAGGATCACGTGGCCGTGGCGCGCCTCACCGAAGACGAGATCTGCTCGCCTCGCTTCTTGGCGTCGATGGCGACGCGCTACCAGGCGACGGTTCCGTACATTCGCTTTCTCACCGAGGCCGCAGGTCTGCCGTTCTGACGGCCGCGACGAAGTCCTCGAGTCGCTGCGCGTCGAGACGTCCGTCCGTGCGCACACCGCTGCAAACATCGACGCCGAACGGCGCCACTCGCGCCATCGCTTCGGCGACGTTCTCCGCCGTGAGACCGCCGGCTAGATAGAGAGGTCGGTCGATTGTGTCGCGAATCGACCGACTCACCTCCCAATCATGCCGACGCCCCGTGCCTCCCAGCGACTTGTCCTCCGCATCAGGCCGCCCCGAGTCCAACAAGATCGCATCGGCGTGCTGCGCCGCGTCGATCGCCTCCGCCACCGACTCCGGCCCCACCACGTGCACCACCTGCACCCGCCGAACCGCCGGCTCCGCAATGCGCAGCCGCGCGTGTTCCGCCGCTACCACCCGGTCGCAGAGCTGAACGGTGTTGGTCCGGCAACGCGCGAGCTGTCCGAGGATCTCCTCCGCGCTCCGCAAACTGGTGAGCAGGAAGGTCGCGACGCCGGGAGGGACGTTGGGAGCAATCGAGGCGATCGAATCGTCGGCGATCACTCCCGGTCCGCTCGGCATGTGCGAGACGAATCCGAGCGCATCCGCGCCCGCGTCGACCGCCATCCGCGCCTCTTCGAGACTGGAGATACAGCAGACCTTGATGCGCGTGCGTGTACGCGTGGGTGGGTGGGTGCGCACTACCACGGCCTTTTCACTCGACGCCCGCCCGCGAGCACGCCGGCGACCCGTCGAACCGAGGTCATCGCAGCGCCAGCTCTGCGTCGCGCGCGACTGCGTCCATGAATCCCCGCCGAGCCGGGCCGTCCGCCATCCGCGCCGCCTCCACGTAAGCCTGGGTCCAGGCGCCGGCCACCGGTCGCCAGATGAGATCGCCGGGCGCGCGGATCGAGGCGCGGAAGAGCGCGAAGCCAGCGCCCTGCGCCGCAACGTCCGGCGAGAGGATCGAGAGGATCTGGGGACTCGCAGCCGCGGCCATTCTCGAACCGACGCGAGCGCCGTGTGTCGCGAGAACGGCGAACGTTCGCGCGCACGAGCGCTCGAGGACCGGCCGCTCGTCTGCGGGGAAGGAGCGCAGCGCGCGAGCGATCGCCTCTGCGCCGCCTCGGGCGAAGAGTTGCAACCAGAGCACCTCTCCGTGTTGCGCGAGTCCTGCGACGAAGGCGGCTCGGCGCGGCCCGGGCAGTGTTTCGGCGAAACCTCCCATGTCGTCGTGCGCCTGCGATTCGGCCCACCCGAGACCGATTCCCTCCCAGACGCTCAGACTGTCCCGCCCGGCGAGCGCCGCTGCTTCGACCCAGTGCTCTGGCGCGATGTAGCGCTGCACCCGTTTTCCACAGCCGCGCCAGAACGCCGGGGCGACATCCGCGGGCAGTTGCTGAAGCTCTCCAAGTGAGAGCTTTGCCCCCACGACTTCTCCGAGCAACGTCCAGTCTGCGCCCGACAATGGCCGCTGCACTGCGGGCCAATGCGAGGTCGCAATGGTCGAACCCTGCGCGACGATTCCCACGACCACCGCCAGCAGGAATGGCGCGAAGCTTCTCTCGAGGAGCAAGCGCCTCCACGGGATTCGCGTTGCTGACGCTGCCCATGACACTGCCGATGACACTGCGACGAACAGCAGCGGATAGCCCGGAATGAGATAGCGAGAGCTCGCGTCCGGCGCACGGAGGACGAACGAGCCGAGGAGCGCCGCGATCCCCGAGAGCACCGCGAGACGGGCCAGTTGCACGGTGCGTTCCGCGGGCTCGGATTCCGTCGACCGGCGCGCCACTGCGCGCGCGAGGGAGACGATGGCGGCGACGCAGATGCCGAGCCAGGCCAGCGCAGCGACTCGCCGGACGATCCATCCTCCAGGCAGGTCATAGCCGGCGAAGAGGCCGCTGTCGATCACCGCACGCGCCCGTCGTGCGATCTCGCCCCACGCGAGCAGGTCGGTGAGCGGACGGTCGTAGATCTGGAATGCGGCCGCGCCGAGGCGCCACGCGTCGAGCGCCCACGGCGCCATGCCGAGCACGAAGCCGATTCCGGCGAGGCGCCACACGATTCGTGGTCGCACGCGGGAGGACAGAGTGAGCGCGATCACGATCCCGGCCAGCGTCGGAACGATCGAATAGGTGACCCATACCGAGAGACCAGAGACGAGGCCCGCCAGGAACGCCGGGCGTGCGCCCGGGCGTGCGCCCGCGCCCGCGCCTGCCCGTGCGATGAAGTAGGCGATGACCCCCAGGAGCGCCATCGCCTCGGCATGGTCTCCCTTGGCGATCAGCGATGTCCGCACGAACGTGCTCGGACCGAAGAGATAGAGCGCGCCGAAGAGCCACGCCGTCCGCGCCCCGAACGCGCACCGAACAGCGGCGAACCACGCGACGCCGCCGCCGACCGAAACGAGGAGCGCGAGCAGCTTGAGGACGAGGATGTTCGGACCGAAGAGCGCGAAGAGGAGAGTGCACAACACGGCGACGAGGAGGCTGCCCCCGCCATATCCGGTAAACCGATACGACTCGATCGGAATCGGAAGTCCCTGTCCGATCGCTTCGGCGGCCGCGCCGGCATACAGCTCTTCGCGGTCGTAGAGGCTTCGCTCCGGACTGGACGGCCATGCGAAGCCCCCCTCGGCGAATACTTCCAGCACGCGCTCTTCGGACGGATCGACGCCCGCCAGCAGGAAGACGCCGCGCACGACCAACAGGATGAGCGCGTAGAGCAACGCTCCGTTGCGCCAGGAGAAATTCACGCGACCCCGTCCACCACCACCATCTCCGTGTGGGCGGTCCGCTCCGGATCGTGGACATCGATCTCGACGATGACATAGGCCGACATGATCGGATTCTCCTCAGAGTTCGAGCGGGATCCTGGCGTCGGGAGAGGCTACGCGAGTTCGGGCGGCGCCGCATCGTGATCTGCGCTCGCGCCTGCGCTCCGACCCTGGCACAATCCGCGGGCCGAGGATCGCGACGCGCGATACTCAGCGCGATACCTCGCGCGACCCACCGCCATCAGAAAGAGACCGCATGCCCTTCAGTTCGTTCGCGCTCCACAAAGATCTACTCCGCGGTCTCAAGGGGATGGGGTTTCTCCGTCCCACCCAGATCCAGGCCGATTCCATTCCACCGGCGATGGAGGGGCGCGACATCCTTGCATGCGCGTCCACGGGGAGCGGCAAGACGGCGGCGTTCCTGTTGCCGATCTTGCACAAGCTGATGACAAAGCCGCGCGGGACCACGCGTGCGCTCGTGGTGACGCCGACGCGCGAACTGGCGGCGCAGATTCTGGAGCATCTCAACGATCTCGCGGTGCACACGCCGATCACGGCGGCGGCGGTCTACGGAGGCGTCGGGATGAATCCGCAGGAGCACGCCTTCCGCATGGGGGTCGACGTCATCATCGCGACGCCCGGTCGGTTGCTCGATCACCTGCGGTACTCGTACGCGAAGTTGAACCAGGTCGAGTATCTGGTGCTCGACGAGGCCGACCGGATGCTCGACATGGGCTTCTTGCCCGACATCCGCCGCATCTTGAAGTACGTGCCGGCCAAGCGGCAGACCCTCTTCTTCAGCGCGACCATGCCGCCGCCGATCGTCACCCTCTCGCGCGACATGCTGCAAGACGCGGTCATGATCCAACTCTCGCGCACGAGCACGCCGCCGGTCGGGATCACGCAGGCGATCTATCCCGTTTCGCAGGAGCTCAAGTCGACGCTCTTCCTCGCGCTCCTCGATCGAGGGCAGATGATCCAGGCGCTCGTCTTCACGCGCACGAAGCATCGCGCCGATCGCCTTTGCGAGTTCCTGGTGAAGAACGGCGTGCGCGCCGAGCGCATCCACGGGAATCGACCGCAGACGAAGCGAACGGAGGCGTTGTCCGGCTTCAAGAGCGGGAAGTACCGCGTGCTCGTGGCGACCGACATCGCTTCGCGCGGCATCGACGTCGAGGCGCTCGGGCACGTGGTCAACTTCGATGTGCCGCTGGCGCCGGCCGACTACATCCATCGCGTCGGTCGCACCGGCCGCGCCGAGTTGACGGGCGAGGCCTTCACCCTCGTCTCTCCGCAAGAGGAGCCGGATCTCGCCGCGATCGAGCGCGCGGTGGGGAAGCGGCTGCCGCGCGTGACGATGCCCGACTTCGACTACGGCGCCCAAGCGACGGTGAAGCTCGAGGTCCCGCACGCCGAGCGCATCGCGAAGATCCGCGCGACCAAGGCCGAGCAGCGCGCGCGGACCGCGGAGAAAGAGGCGCGACGCACGGGAGGCCGTCCATCGGGACCCCGCGCGGCCGACGATCGCTCCGCCCCTCGTCCTGGCGCGCGACCGGCGGCTCGCCCCGGCGCCCGACCCGACGCTCGGCCAGGCGCTCGCCCCGCCGCTCGTCCCGCCGCTCGCTCCGCGGCGCGACCCGCGGCGCGACCCGGGTCCCGACCGGGCGCTCGTCCCGGAGGAAGCACATCCCGCCCCAATTCCGGCCGTCCGGCCAGCTCCGGTCGACGAGAGGGATCGGCGCGCAACGACCGAGGCGGAGACGGAAACCGCGCAGACAACACCCGCGGAGACACCAACCGCGGCTCGCGCTCAGGCCGCGACGATCGCGACGACCTTCGCTACCGCGAGACGCGCCGGGATCAGTAGACGCGATGCCTACGAGGAGTGAAGGAAGATGACGAGACCCAAGAAGACTTCGGACGCGGTCGAAATCCTTCACCGTCGCTACTTGCAGGGGAAGCCTGGGCGGCAAGCCGCCGTCGCGGAGGCCCGCGCCAGTGTCGCCGTCGCCAGGAAAGTCTACGAGCTTCGAACCAAAGCCGGCCTCTCGCAGCGGGAGCTGGCGAAGCTAGTCGGCACGACCGCGTCGGTCATCTGCCGCCTCGAGGACGACGACTACGAAGGGCACTCCCTCGCGATGCTCCTACGAATCGCCACCGCGCTTGACCAGCGCGTGGAGATTCGCTTTGTGCCGATCCGCGGGAAACTTCGGACGGCCTAAATCTACGTTCGCCGGATCCTTGCCTTGCCGCCACGTCTCAACGGTATCCGCCCTCACGGCGCGCACTACCGGTCCTGCCACCACTCGTTTTCCCAGATCAAACAAACGCAGCGCTAGGTCCTCAGACTTCGCGATTCGCACCTCCACCATCGCGGCAGCTGCGCTCGAGGGGGTCGGAATCGCGCGGATGCGCAACGTGGGTATGCCCGGCTCGGCATGTTCCTCAGCTTCCGCCGGTTCCACCGTGTAACCCGAGACCTGCATGGAAAGAGCGGAAGCCCATTGCACCCGATCCTGAGCATCCCGCTTGACACTCGCCACGCGGAAGCTCCGAGGCAGCCATGGGAACACGTCGGCGTCATACCAGCACGCCGAATCAACAGACTCCGCCCCGCAACTCACTCCTGCGTGGGGGACCGACGCACGAAAGTGTCTCCCCCAGCGGCCATCGAATCCACACGACGTCATGCCGTTCAGCGTGAACTCCTTGTACACCCAGTACTCCGAAACGGGAGGGAAGCCGCCCGTCTTGGCCCACCGCAACCGAACTAGGCCTGGATCGATCACGTGCCGTTGAGGACTCGGGGGAGACGCGGGAGTCACGGGTAAGCCCCCGATGGGAGCGACGCTTATCTCGTAGAATGCGCTCGTGCTATTGTACGACGCCACCACCCGATAGAAATACTCCCGATCGTACGGCGCCTCGAGTACGGCAGAATAGTGTATACCATCGGTTGTATACTGTGGATCGCCGACGCCGATGAACTCCACCCGTGGCTCGAAGGGCCCCCAGCACGAAGTGCCGTCTTGGATGCTGAATCCGTCTATTTCGTCGTCGTCGGTCAGATCCCATTGGAACTCTACGCTCTGCTGCAGTGGAATCGCCACTAGATTCGCCACATCGTCGATCCCTGTCGGACCGCCAACGGCGCCAGTTGCGTTTACTACGAGTACCCCGTCACTCTCATAGGCTGTATCCAACAAGCGATTGTATATTGCGGATGGACTGCAGCCGCCGACCTGCGCGCGCGCGAGCGCTGCCACGCCGGCGACTTGCGCGACAGCGGTTGAGCCCGAGACATTGTTCTGATGCACGATCCAGGAATCGTTGCAGGAGGTTGTGTGGATGTTATCGGCAGGAGCAAAGATGTCTGGAGATGCGTTACCGATGATCTGTCCATCTTGATCCACTCCTTGCACCGACAACCGCAATGGCTCGCTTGAGCCTTGATCCCACACTCCCGGGTAGGCGTCTTCGGTGTCTCTCGCGGCGATCACGGGTAGCGATTCACCGTCAACGAGTCTCCGGATCGCGCCCAGAAGGCTGGTTGGAACGGTCGGCGAATGTATGCTAATGCCAAACGAAGCACATGCCTTGGTGCAATCGATCACGTTGGCGTCGATGGCGCCGTTGATCGTAGCGACGACATCGGCGAGTACCGGATCGCAGGGTATCCAGATCGGCACAATCTGCGTGGACGGCGCAACCCCGACTGAATGCGTTCCATCTTGAGCAGCAGCGATGATGGCTGTCATCTCAGTCCCGTGACAATTCCAAGGACACGCTTCGGTGTCGTATGGAGTATAGCCGGCTGCGAAGTTCCCCTCGGTGTCACTGTTGGGGTCGTAACGGAAATCAATGTGCGCAACTTGCGCTGTTGCCGCCCGTCGTAACACACCATGCATAGTTTGCAAGAAGTTGTTGAAGATGCCATTGGCTCGGAGAGATCGTGTCGACGATGTGTCCATCGCAGGGCTCGGCGTTCTGCACGGTCTTCGGCGATACTTGTACGTCCGTCACGTCGGGACAGCGGCGGAGGATCTCTTGGATCGAACGCGGATTTACGGACGCTGGCGTCGAGATCACATAGACCCGGCCGAGGTATCGGAGAGGCTCACGGATTTCAGGCGAGGCGTCCTCCACGATGTAGTCTTGTTCCGGCCCCTCCCGTACCTTTCGTAGGCTACTTACACCCGCAGCCTGAAGCCAACCACGCAGCCGGGGGTAGAGTGTAGTGGCCTCGGCGAGCGAATGATTCCGATCATCCCCATCGAATCCTATGCGTCCTTCCACGGGGATGAGTTCGAGCTTCTTGCGCACCAGGTACTCGAAGGGCTGACCAGAGTGCTCCGTTGCAGTCAACGGATACTCGAGAACGCGTTCGGTCGTCCTTAGCCGGAGGACCGCGCCCTGCCCCTGGTCGCCGTCCGGTAGATCGAAGGTCAAGAGAACTGACGTGGGACTTGTCGTGAGGACGGCGATCGGTTCGACGCTCTGCTCCGAGACGATCAATGTGGCGCTGCTGATACGAGACGCGTCCGGACCGACCACGAGAGTAGTCCAGATGGGATCGCGGCTATCGAAAGTGGGCGGGAGGACGCGAGTCTCACTCAATTCGCCGAGACCGAGACCGAGACCGAGATCAGGAAGGGAGGCCCCCGACCCCGTTGGTGCGCTGCAGGGGATCGGCGCTATCCCCGGAACGCCGATACCAAGTGAGCCGTACCCGGCGATCGGGTCGAGCTGCGCTGGGACGGAGTCGTCGGCAAACTGACCGCCCGCCGTAGGATGAGGAACAACGACGATGTACGATGGCAGCGGCCCCGCGTACGTGAGAGCAGCGAACCAGTACGCTTCGATGATCCGGTCGGTTCGCGCCTCGTTCCAGGTCAAAGCGACACCGGCGCCGGACGCGGGCCAGTCTCCTGTCGGCAGTTGAAAGTCCGCACAGCTACCCGATGCGAGAATGGCGACCCTGTCCTCGTCGTACTCGAGGCCGAAGGAGACACCGGATAGCCGGGTTCGAGCGTCTTCCGCACTGGCGACGATCGAATGGAAGATGGTCGGACGGAGGCCGGTCTCGCCTGGGAGTTCCGCAAGCACCGAGTCCGGCGCCCCCAAGCCGCTCGAACCGCAATATTGCTGGTCCGTTGTGTATTGAATTGTCGGACTGGCGTGCAGAAGCAGCGTGCCGCCGCCATTTGGTCCCCCTGAAGAGAGATTGGAAGCTCCAAAAAGAGCTGCCACGCTCGGGATGATCGCGAGGAGGAACTTGTGGTTTTGCACGGCGCCACCCAGTGGAAATAGCGTTCTGAGGGTTGAAGGACCTCAGCGGCTCGACGGAACGCCGGGTGACAGCGCGACTACACCCCGGCTGCGACCGCTTTCCTCCGCGAAGCATCGGCGGTCGTCGTCCGATCGGGCCGGTCGTACTTCGCCGCCAGCGACTCGAGCTCCTCGACCGCACGAGGACGCCGCGTCTCTTGCGCGATGACCGCCGCGATGCGCCTGGCATTGCTCGCGAACCCGGGCTCGGCGAGAAGACGTCGAACCGCGCGGCGCAGCGCCCGCACTCCCGCGCGCGGCGAAAGGCGCAGTCCCGCTCCCGAAGCGACGATCCGCGCGGCGTTGTCGTTCTGATCCCGTCCCATCGGCAGACAGACGAGCGGCAACCCGGCCGCCAGCGCCTTGAGCACCGTTCCGTGTCCCGCATGCGTCACGACCGCCGACGCGTGCGGGAAGATCGCGGCGTGCGAGGCGGACGAGACAACGACGACGTTCTCGCTTCCGCGGAAATCGACCGGATCGAGCGACGGACCCAAGGTGACGAGCGCGCGCACCGGCAGCGTCTTCAACGCCTCGATCACGCGTGAAAGCGAGCGTCCCTGGTTCTGGAAGGTCGTGCTGAACGAGACCACCACGAGCGGGCGAGGGTCGTTCTTCTTCCAGGGCGATTGCCATTCGCCGACCCACGCGGGATCGACGAGCTGCGGGCCGACATAGACCACCTGCGGCGGCAGCTCTTGCGCGGGAAAATCGAACGCGCGGCTGGTCATCACGAGGATCTTGTCGACGGTGGCGATCTGATCGGTCGCCCGCCGGAACGTTCCCGGCATGCCGAGCTCGGCGCGCGCCTCGTTCAGTCGTTCCACCCCCTTGGCCATCAGCTTGTGACTGAAGCGCAGCCAAGCCGCGTCGCGCAGCCGGCCGAGGGGACCGCGGGCCGGTTGGAATCCCGGTCCCATCGGCGGAATGCCCGGCGCCGGATAGACGTAGATGTTCGGCATCAAGACCGCGATCGGCACGCCCGCCTTCTCGGCGCCGAGGATCGCCCCGAAGAGCATCGAATCGACGCAGGCGACGTCGGCCGGGAAGCTCTCTAGCTCTTCGAGCACATCGCGGGCGTATTCGAGCGACGGGCCGAAGAAGAGCCGGTCGCGCGCCCGAATGGCCGATCCGATCTGACCCCGAGCCTCCCACTCCCGCAGAAGGTCGGTCTCGGCCGCCCGCGAATGACGATGGGGCGCCCGCCGATAAGAACTGAACTCACAGCCCGCAGCGCGGGCGTCTTCCTCGACGCAAGGATCGCCGAGTACTCGGACCCTGTGTCCGCGTTGAACCAATTGGCCCGCGATCGAGAGCTCTGGCGGGATCGTCCCGCCCCCCTCCCACACGACGAAGAGGAAACGACGCGGTTTCGAGCCCTGCTGCTTTAGTGGCATGCCACCTCCTACCCCGTCCCGAGATCCTTCCCGGGTCAGACCAGGCGGGATCCTAGCGGGAGGGGTCCCGAGAGTCGAGTCCCTCACCCTTCGGGTCCAGAGGACCGGAAGGCTCCGCCTCCACCACACCCAGTACCTGCCGAGCACGCCCCTCACACCCCTGACGACTGGCATCCACCACCGTCACATGCCCCAACTTCCGCCCCGCCCGCGCTTCCTTCCCATAGAGATGGACATGCGCCCCTGGAACCGCCAGCAACGCCGAAAGCTCCGGCGCCGTCCCGATCAGATTCACCATCGTCGAAAACCCGCGCGCCTCCGTCGACCCCAACGGCAGCCCCGCGATCGCCCGCAAGTGATTCTCGAACTGACTCGTCTCCGCCCCCTCGATCGTCCAGTGCCCCGAGTTGTGGACCCGAGGCGCCATCTCATTGGCCAGGAGCCGGTCGCCCACCTGGAACAGCTCCAACGCGACGACCCCCACGTAGTCGAGCCGCTCGAGGATCCCCCGCGCATACGACTCCGCCCGCTCCTGCAGCCGCCCGTCCACCCGTTCCGCCGGCGCCCGACTCACCCGCAAGATCCCGTCGGAGTGCTCGTTCTCGACCAGGGGATAGAAGGCAATGTCGCCATTGCGCCCGCGGACGGCGAGGATCGAGAGCTCGCGATCGAAAGGGACGAAGGATTCGACAAGTAGTGCCGCGCTAGGCGCGGCGCCGCCCAGTTCCCCCCACACGCGCCCGACCGCCTCCGCCTCACGCACCACCCTTTGCCCGCGCCCGTCATACCCCTCACGTCGCGTCTTTACGACAGCCGGAACGCCGACCTTCGCGATCGCCGCCGCCAGCTCCTCCAGCGTGTCGACCGCCGCAAACGGAGGCACCGGAATCCCCAACGCCTCGAACAACCGCTTCTCCGCCACCCGGTCCTGCGCCGCCCGCAGCGCCGTCGCCCCAGGAAACACAGCCTTCGACTGCGCCAAATGCTCCACCGTCCCCGCCGGCACATTCTCGAACTCGAACGTGACCACGTCGCACTCGGCCGCGAGCTTCGCGCACGCCTCGAGATCCGAGAACTCAGCGACCGTCCGCTCCCCGAGCCCATCGACCGGCGCGTCCTCCGCCGGATCCAGAAATCGAAAGGAAAACCCCAGGGGAACGCCGGCCAACGCCAGCATGCGGCCGAGCTGGCCGCCACCCAGGATGCCGACCTTCATTCCGAGGGTGCGGGCGGAGGCTGTCGCGGGTCGGGGCTGTCGAGCACGGATTGGGTCTGGCGGGCGCGGTAGGCGCGCAGGCGCTCGAGGATTTCGGGGCGGGTGCGGCCGACGATGCTGGCGGCGAGGAGGGCGGCGTTGATCGCGCCGGCGCGGCCGATGGCCAACGTCCCCACCGGCACCCCCGCCGGCATCTGCGCAATCGACAGCAACGAATCCATCCCGTTGAGCGCCTTGGACTGAACGGGGACGCCGAGGACCGGCAGTAGCGTTTTGGCTGCGGTCATGCCGGGGAGGTGCGCGGCGCCGCCGGCACCGGCGATGATGACCTCGAGGCCGCGGCTCTCTGCGGTCGATGCGTACTCGAACAGCAGGTCGGGTGTCCGATGCGCTGAAACAACGCGCACCTCATGCGGCACGCCCAGCTCAGTCAGAATCTCCGCCGCCCCAGCCAGCGTCTCCCAGTCCGACTTCGAGCCCATGATCACGCCGACGATTGGTTGCATTGGGGCAGTCTAGCGACGTGGGTCGGCGGAGTCGATCGCTGGCAGCGCAGCCAGCATCAAGCGCTGGACGCGCTCGTGGTCGGAATCCGGAAGAAGAAGGTGAACTGGGTGCTCGATGCGGATATCCGCGGGTTCTTCGATGCCATCGACCACGGGTGGTTATCGAAGTTCCTGGAGCACCGGATCGCGGATCGGAGGATCCTGCGCCTCATCCAGAAATGGCTCAGCGCGGGCGTCATGGAGAAGGGGCGATGGACGAAGACAGGCGAAGGAACGCCACAGGGAGCGAGCATCTCGCCGCTGCTGGCCAACCTCTACCTGCACTACGTTCTGGATCTATGGGCTCGGCAATGGAGGAAGCGGCGAGCGCGCGGTGATGTCGTCATCGTCCGTTACGCCGACGACTTCATCGTCGGGTTCCAGCACCGAAGCGACGCTGAACACTTCCTCGACGATCTCCGAGTTCGGTTGAGGCTGTTTTCTTTGGAGTTACATCCCGAGAAGACACGCCTGATCGAGTTCGGACGATATGCAGCGGCGAGACGAGCGGAACGAGGTCTCGGCAAACCCGAGACCTTCGACTTCCTGGGCTTCACGCACCTGTGCGCGAAGACCAAGAAGGGCGAGTTCCTCGTCATGCGGCGAACCATGCGGAAGCGACTCCGTCGGGCGACCGGAGCGCCGATCCCGGCTACGGCGCTCAACCCTCCCTCGGACTGGAGTCTCATCCCGCGTTGCTGACCGCGCGCTCGAGGTCGCGGAGTCGGTAGCTCCGACCCTTCACGTCGAGCACGTAGCTGTTGTGGAGCAGCCGGTCGAGGATCGCCGTGGCCAACACCTCGTCGCCGGCCAGGACCTCGGGCCAGTCCTTGATCCCCTTGTTCGTCGTGATCAGGATGCTGCCCCGCTGGTAGCGGTAGCTGACCAAGCGGAAGAACAGACTGGCCTCCTGGCGAGTCATGGGATCGAATCCGACCTCGTCGATGACGAGCAGAGACGCCGCGAGGTACTTCTTGCTCCGCATCCGCGACGGAGTCAGGTCCGCGTCGCGCCGCAGCGCGGCCAGGAGCTGTTCCAGCCGATAGAAGATCACGCCGAAGCCCTGCTCGATCGCCTTCATCCCGAGCGCCACTGCCAGATGCGTTTTACCGACGCCCGGAGGTCCTTGGATGAGAAGCGTGCGCTTCTCTCGGATCCACTGGCAGGTGCCCAAGGTCTCGATCCGACTGCGTTCGACCGAGGGCTGGAAGGCGAAGTCGAAGTTGGCCAGCGTCTGTCCGGTCGGCAGCCCGCTCAGCTTCAGTGAGGTGCGGATGCGCCGTTCCTCGCGGTGGCGGAGTTCTTCTTCGAGCAACCGATCGAGGAAGCGGTGGGGAGACGTTGCCCGGCACTGCCTCACTGATCAGACCTGCACAGTGGCCGACCGTCTCTCCGAGGACGGAGGAAATCTCGCCGACCGCTTGCCTCAGGTCGGGAGGGAGGTGCGTAATCTGGCTGTTGCCTTGGCTCCGGATGAGGGTTTCGCTCTACACCCATTGCGCCGTCGGGCTCCGTCTGAAGGCGATCGAGTGCGGGTACCGGGTGCTCTTCACGAACGCGGCGGTGATGATCGCCGAGCTCACCAAGGCGCTGGCCGAGGGGAGACTGGAAGAGAAGCTGAAGCTCCACTCCGTGCCGCGGCTGCTCATCATCGACGAGATCGGCTACCTCCCGATCGATCAGAACGGCGCTAACGTGATCTTCCGGCGCATCAGCCGGCGCTACGAGCGAGGGCCGATGATCCTCACGAGCAACCAGGCGATCGGGAGCTGGGGCGACGTGTTCGGCGACCGCGTCATCGCCGCCGCTGTCCTCGACCGCATCCTCCACCACGCCATCACCGCCAGCATCCGCGGGAACAGCTGTAGGCTGACAGACAAGCTGCGGGCCGGGCTCGTCCAGTCGTCCAAGAACGTCGGCTGATCAACCGGCGAGGTGGGGACTCTTCGATGACCAGGAGTGGGGAGAATTGGGTGACCGTTGGCACCGAACGGTTGCAGCAGGTGGCGCGAGCGGATCGAGAAGCGGTCGGTCTGCGACGTCTCGAGGACTGTCCCTCGCGCGCCGGGGTCCGGGGCGGGCGGCGCACCGATGCGCCTCGGACGACGCTCCGCGCCTTGACCCTCACCAGCCCGCAGACTATAGGTGACCCCATGCCCACCGACCTTCCTGTCATCTCGCTCTACACAGGCGCCGGAGGACTCGATCTCGGCCTTGAAGCCGCCGGTTTTCGCACCGCCCTTGCGGTCGAGATGGAGCCGAATTGCTGCCGGACGCTCCGACACAACCGGCCCAAGTGGCCGGTGCTGGAGCGGCCGATCGCCGAGGTTTCGTCGAGCGAGATTCTGAGCGCGGCGAAGCTCGCGGAGGGGGAGGCGGCGTTGGTTGCCGGCGGCCCGCCGTGCCAACCCTTCTCGAAGTCGAGCTACTGGACGAGGGGGGACACTCTCCGGCTCGACGATCCGCGGTCTGACACGCTCGGCGCCTACATGAGGGTCGTGCGCGACACGCTCCCTCGCGCGCTCCTGCTCGAGAACGTGTATGGGCTGGTCTACGAGGGCAAGAGTGAGGGGCTCGATCACTTGCTCGCGCTGGTCAAACAGATCAATCGCGAGACGGGTGCGGGTTATTCAGTTACCTGGCGAGTGCTCAACGCCACGGAGCACGGAGTCCCGCAGGCGCGGGAGCGCGCCTTCCTCGTCGGCTCGCGCGATGGCGTGGAGTTCCGCTTCCCCGGTGCCGGGTTCAGCGACCCGAGCGGCGATCTACAGATGTTCCCCCGGCCCCCATATCGAACTGCCTGGGACGCCATTGGTGACCTACCAACTCCCTCGAGTGAGGAGGACCTGGATCTCCGCGGTAGGTGGCGAGAACTTCTGCCATCGATACCCGAGGGCGAGAACTACCTGTGGCACACGGACCGTAAAGGCGGCCTGCCGCTCTTCGGGTGGCGGACTCGGTATTGGAGCTTCTTGCTCAAGCTCGCGAAAAACCGGCCCGCGTGGACGATCCAAGCAGCGCCGGGTCCCGCCATCGGACCATTCCACTGGACGAACCGGCGGCTCTCGATGCGGGAGATGCTGCGCCTTCAGACGTTTCCCGACGGGTACGAGATCTTGGGTTCGCGCATCGAGGTGCAACGTCAGCTTGGGAACGCGGTCCCGTCGCTGCTGGCGGAGGTGCTCGGACGAGAGATTCGGACGCAGCTACTCGGACGTCGTCCTCTCAAGAAGCCGCTCCAGCTCTTGCCGAAGGACCTTTCGCCTGCACCGCCGCCCGAACCTGTGGCTCCTGTGCCGAGCCAATTCCACGCATTCGCTGGCGATCACGCGCCGCATCCCGGGACTGGCAAAGGCCGAGGGGCGTTGGTGCGACAGCGCGCCTGACACGATCGCGCTCAGTCGCGACCCGACTCTGCTCTCGCCCACCACTCGAGTCCCTGCTCCGAAACCTCGAGTTCGCGCGCCCGGGTGAAGATCGTCCGATGTGCGATCCGAACGGCGTCGCGCAAGTGGTGCGGAGACCAGAAGAGCACGTCCCGCACGAACTGACGCCAGCTCGTGTACGTCGCGATCAAGAGCCCACGCTCGGCAGCCCACGCGACGCCCGGCTCCAACTCTTCGACCGCCTGGCCCCCCGCGACCGCCACGATTCCGGCGTGCGGCAGTTCATGCTCGAGCACTCGGACGCCGACATCGCCAGGAAAGTGTCGGTCGGGGTCGTGGATCCGACTCGTCACGACACGGTCCTCCCCGAACGCGACGTCGAGAACTCCAGCCACGACTGCCTGAGCACGTTTTCCGAATTCAGACTCCAGCCCGACGAACTCCATGACCAGCGTCGAGAGTGCTTCCAACGTCAACACGGTGTCCCCTCGCTCCGCGGGCAACCAACGGGAGTCGTCGCGCCGCCTGACCTGGAGGAAGCTCCTCAGCGCCAAGCGAGCCTCCGGCTCAGACCGAATGCTTTCGAGCGCAGTAATGGTCTGAAGCAGGAGTGTTAGCGCCTCCCTCGCGCCCTTCCGTACCGGGAGATCCGCGCTGATCCGCTCCTCCGCGTAGAAGGGCTGATTGTTCAGCGGTTCGCGACCGGTGACGCCGAGATCGATCCCGAGACGTGGGGCATGCGCCGCCACCACATCCTTGCAGAGGCTTCGAGCCGAGTATCCACGCTCCGACGCGCCCGCCTTCAGGGAGAACACGTCTACTTCGAGGTCGACAACCTTGGCCACCATCGCCGTCCCGAGCGCCGCGAAGAACGTCAGATTGCTGCCCGCACAAGCGCGTTCGAGATCGCGGATGCGCTCGATCCAATCGTCGGAGACATCCCCGGACGCGGCAGACGCGGATTCCTCTTCGAGGATGGCGAGCGCCCGGACCTTGTCGATCCGCACGTCGCGCACGCTGCTGCGGGGTTCCCCCGAGCAGGTCTCCAGGTTGAACGACGAGTGCGCCGGCGAGCTTGTAGATGTTCAACAGGCTGACGTTCCGCTGCCCACGCTCGACGGAACTCACATACGTCCGGTGCAGCCCCGCCGCGAACGCCAGTTCCTCTTGGGACATCTCCTTGCGCTCCCGAACCGCACGAACAGCGGCGCCGAACCGGGCCAACAAGGAGTCGCTCATGCGCGCAAGGAAACACGGCGTTGACTATCGGTCTACAGACTATGCGTCACATGAAGAACCCGAAAACCAGCTTGACGGAGCGCCGCTTCGAACGGCGTCGAGGGCGGTGTCAGTGGATGCACCCCGAGTTCGTAGAACGCACGCAGGGCCGGGTCTTCGCGTTCTTGCAGCTCCACGATGTGACTGAATGTCAGCTTGGTCAGGATCTCGTTCGCGGGGGTGCCCAATTTGGGAGGCAGCGTCTCCGCGTGTTGGGGGCGTCAGTTTAGACCGGAGGCGTCCCCTTCGGTGCCCTCGACACTAAACTCTCGGGGGGAGGTGTCTCACCTCATGTTGACACGGAGGGGAGATCGTCCGATTGGAGTCTGGGTCCAGCTCCCGGTGAAGCGTTCGCCGTGACTCGGAAGTGAGTTCGGAGGTCTCTGGAGCCTGGATCCTTCCGAGTTCTTGCGTGGAGTCCGGCCAGGGAACTCGACTTCCGCACCCTCGTCGTTTTACTCAATGGGCCTCGTAAAATTACTCAGTCCATTGAGTAGATTGTGAAGTGCTGGGCGGCCAGCCGGTTACGGCGGCGGAAGCGCAGGAAAGCGGCCCGGCTTCGCAGGATCTCGCCGCCACCCCGCACCGCCGGAACCCGCCCCTCCCCTCGGGGTGACGACAACCGCGATCGCTCGTATCATGCCGCGGTCGCAAGGATGGGGCGGCTTGGGCCGACCGCAACGGAGGTTGAAATCGATGGGTAAGCGCGTCTTTTTGTTCCTGGCTACGAACCTGCTGATCGTGTTGACGCTGTCGGTGGTCATGTCGCTGCTGAAGATCGGCGGGTACATGGGGCCGGGGGGGCAGATCCAGATCACGCAGCTTGCGATCTTCTGTCTGATCTGGGGCATGGGCGCGTCGTTGATCTCGCTCGCGATGTCGCGGTGGATCGCCAAGCAGTCGGTGGGCGTGAAGCTGGTGAACGGCGCGACGGGGCAACCGGAGCTGGATCGGCTCTACCGCACGGTGGAGCGGTTGTCGCGAGATGCGGGACTGCCGAAGACTCCGGAAGTCGGTTTCTATGAGTCGCCGGAGGTGAATGCGTTCGCGACGGGGCCGAGCAAGTCGATGTCGCTGGTGGCGGTGTCGACGGGTTTGCTCCAGGGGATGAGTGAGCCGGAGATCGAAGGCGTCCTCGGGCACGAGATCGCGCACATCGCGAACGGCGACATGGTCACCATGACTCTGCTCCAGGGCGTGATCAACGCGTTCGTCATGTTCTTCGCGCGGATCGCGGCGTTCGCGGCGCGGCGTTTCGTCGATGAACGGATCGCGGGCGTGGTCAGCTTCGTCGTGTTGATCGTCTTCCAGATCGGGTTCGGGATCCTGGGCTCGATGGTGACGGCTTGGTTCTCGCGGTACCGCGAGTTCCGCGCCGATGCGGGTGGGGCGAAGTTCGCCGGGCGCGACAAGATGGTGGCGGCGTTGCGGCGCTTGCAGCAGAACCAGGAGCAGATCGACGGGTCGCATCCGGCGCTCGCGACGCTCAAGATCTCTGATCGCAGGGGGATGAAGCTCTTCTCGACGCATCCGCCGCTCGAGGACCGGATCGCGGCGTTGCAGTCGCAGCCTGTGTTCTAGGTTCTAGGTTCTAGGTTCTAGGTTCTAGGTTCTAGGTTCTATTGCCCGCGCGGGGGGCGTCGGCGGATGAGCCGTCGGACGTCGCCCCGCAGGGTGCGCGCTCCGCGAATCCAACCGAGGCCGGATCGCGATTCCCAATCTTGTACGCGCGCGAGCCAGGCCTGTCGCTGCTTTGCGCGGGCGAGGGTCCGATCGATGGCTGCCTGCAACTGCGCGTCAGCGCCGACCTCTCGTGCGTACTCGCTGACCGCAGCGATCGTCTTGACTCTCCCGACCGAGTAGCAAGAATCGACGAGGATCTCTTCCCAGTCGGCGGGGAGTTCCCTCGGCAGACTCCGCGCCAGATCGAGCCGACCGAGCACCGCGATCGTGAGCGCGGTCCGAACGCACTTCATGCAACGGCCGCAGTTCTGCGGGCCGCCGTCGTTCTCCAGGCAGACGCGCAGGTCGCCCACGAGTTCGGGCGCGTGCTCCACCAGGTAGGCGATCTTCCACGGACGCGCCGCTTCGCAACCGTCGTGCACGATCGATGTCGCCTCGGTCGAATAGAGCGGATCGAGCAGGGGATGACTCCCCAACGGGCCGTGTCCCTCGCTGTAGCCGTCGCTGGCCGGGATCAGGACCGCGCCGAGTCCGTGGGAGAGCGCCAGACCGACGCCGGACAGGCCCGCGCCGAAGTAGTGCCGCAGCCAGTCGAGCTTGAAGTACGAGCGGAAGTTCGCGCGGCCGGTGATGAGGGTGAGACCCCGCGCCTCTGCGATCTCCCGTAGGCGCGTCGCGATGTCGGTGGTGTCATTCTGCCGCTCCAAAACCGTCTCGACTCCCTCCATATAGATCAGATGGCGCAACGGCGGGAGGTAGGGACGCGGATCTCGCTGCGCCTTCACCATCGTGTAGGTCGAGTCGACGCCGAGCGAGGCGAAGGCGGCGGTCGCGCTTCCGGGGATGCGAGGTTCCGCGCTCGCGCGCGCGGTGATCTCGAACGGCTTCGTCTCCGCCGGAAACCACTGCGTGTAGATCGCGCGCAGCTCGGGAAGCGAGTGCAAGAGTCGCGGCGAGACCGGCAAGTCGATCTCCAACGGCTCGCCCTGGAAGGCGCAGACCGGCAGGAGCAGGGGGATGAACGGATCGACGTCGGCCGTGACCAGCTCGGCCGCGCTCTCGGGGAAGGCGAACCAGAGATCGAGTGTTTCTCCGCTCGCACGCTCGACCGACGCGGTCAAGCGGACCTCGCCGCCCTTGCTCTCTCGGCGAATCTCACGCAGACGCATCGGGGCTGAGTCCTCTGGGTGATTCGCCGTGCCGATCGGTCGGCGACCGCGGGCGCAGTCTACCGCATCACAGGACCGACTCCAGCGCCAGCCACGGGGGTCGCGAGGTGGCTGCCCTGACGCTCAGGGTCGAGCGGGGCGTTGATCGAGGCGCTTCCTCGAGTATCTGGCGCCCCCTGGAGACTGGGCAGCAGTCGGCCGATAGGATAGTCTGACAGTACGACTTTCCAACTACCTTTCCACGACGACCAGGGAGGCCGAGATGCCAACCAAGGCGCGGATCAGGCGCAAGTTCCAGGTAACGATCCCCGAGGAGGTCCGCCGGACCTACCCGCTCGTCGAGGGGCAGTTCGTCACGGTTGCCGCGACCCCTGAGGGCATCCTCATCACGCCGGTTCTCGAGATGGACGCCGAGCAGGCGTGGTTCTGGAGCCCTGAGTGGGCCGCGCTAGAGCGGCAGGCGAACGCTGACTTTCTCGCCGGCCGCGTGACGGAGGCATCGTCCGCCGACGACGCAATCGCGCGGCTCAAGGGAACACGAAAGACAACGACACGACGATGAAGGTCGTCTTCACCGAGACCTTCGCACGCCACTACCGCGAGCTTCCCCCCGGGCTCCAGGTCCGCGTCGACAAAACCATTCGCCTCCTGGCCGCGAAGGAGGGGAACACGCCCTTCCATCCGGGCCTCCGCGCGAAGCGCATCCAGGGGACGCCGGCCATCTGGGAAGCGAGCGTGACGAGGAAGTACCGCCTGACGTTCCAGATCCACGAAGGCACGCTCTATCTTCGCGTCGTTGGTGATCACGACAAGACGCTGAAGAACCCATAGACTCAGCAGACACTAGGCCGATCAAGTCCTCCGCAGGGCGCGCGAGCAAGGAGAAAGACGGGTCGGCGCGCCGAATGCTGCTCTGGTTTATCGCCCCGCCTCCGCCCGCAGCGTACGGAATCCTTGGCGGCCGATCGAGGCCCAGGCCGAACCGAAGAGCACGAGGACGCCGCCGGCTAGCGCCGCCAAAACGACGGTGAGCAAGCTTCCGCTGTAGTAGGGGCGGGTGAAGAAGAGGAGCAGCAGGCCGGGGGCGCCGCCGGCGAGCGCTCGCACCAGCGGCCGCATGAACTGCGAAGCGGGAGGGAGCGCGGTTTCGCGGCGCGCGACCATCGGGCGTAACAGCAGGTTCTTGGCCAAGAGGGCGAGGGCGTTGCCGAGCGCGAAGCCCAAGAGTCCGAAGCCCAAGACGACGCCGAGGATGAGGCTGAAGATGACGTTGCCGACGGCGACCAGGAGGTCGCCGCCCGCGATCCAGCCGACGCGACCGCGGCCCATCATGGCGGCCCAGACGGGCGAGAAGGCGGTCTCGATGGTGGCGGCGCCGAGCATCACCCACATGTATCGGGCGGACGATTGGTACTCTTCGCCGACCCAGTGCATGAGGAACAGGTCACCGACCACACAGGGGACGAGGCACGCCGGGACGGCGAGGGCCGAGGTGATGGTGACGGCGCGCAGGATGGCGGCGCGCGTGCGGTCTTCTTGGCCGTGCGCCTCGAGCTGCGTGAAGAGCGGCGCGATCGGTCCGACCAGTGAATGCACGAAGCCGCCCACGATCGGCGCCCAACGCACCCCGAACGAGTAGGCGGTGACGGCGCCGGGTCCGTAGATCGCGCCGATCAAGAGGTTGTCGGCGGAGAGGTACAAGAGCGACGAGGTCTGCACCACGAGGAAGAGTCCGCCGTAGGTGAAGATCTCTTTCCGTAGTTTGGCGTCGCCGAAGTAAGGACGCGGGATGGCGGCGCCGACGAGGCGCGTGCGCGAGGCGAGCGCGATGAAGAGTCCCAGTGCGATCGACGAAGTGACAATCAGCGCGGTCCCGTAGACCGGGAGCGTTTTCGAGACGAAGGTGAGCCCGGCGATCACTGCGCCGACGCGCAGCCACGTGAGAATCCCGCGCGCGATCGAGATGGTGGAGATCTTGCCAGTGGCGTAGACCGGCACCTCGAGCACCGAGCTCGTATCGGTCAGCACCGCCGCGACGAAGATGAGCGAGATGCCGAGAACCGCATCGGGCCGCAGCTCGGGCGCGACCTTCAACATCGCTGCGAGCGGCGCGGCGAGCGCGAGGCCGGCGGCGAGCAGGCCCAAGCGCAGGACCAGTCCCCACCAGAAACCGGCGGCGTAGTAGGCGCGCGCCTTCTCGGGATGCGCGGAGTGCGCGTGCAGCGTGACGTGGCGTCGCGTCGCCTCGCCGAGTCCGCCGCGCAGGAGCGTGAGGTAGTCGAAGGTCGAGCCGGTGACCGTGACGACGCCGTAGAGATCGCGACCGAGAGCGCCGAGCACGATCGGGGTGAGCACCATCCCCGAGAGCAGACCGGAGATGCGGGTGAAGAACGCCACCGCGCCATTGCGCACGGCGAGGCGGGTCAGACCTCTCGGCTTTGCGCGGACCGGTTCGGCGCTCACCTAGCTAGTCACTTAGCTAGTCACTCAGCGATCGAGCCATCCCCACGGGCCCGGCTTCGGGAGGACCCGGGCATGACGGCGCGTGACCGTTCCCTGGCTCAGGAACTGGAGCAGGTACCACATGCCGCCGGCCTTGTAGTTGGTGCCGCTCGCGCCGTCGCCGCCGAACGGCTGTTGGTCGACCACCGCGCCGGTCGTCTTGCGGTTCACGTAGAAGTTGCCGGCGTACTCGCCCAAGACAGGAACCCACTTGGCGAGGAACGACTCGTCGCTCGACCAGACGGCGCCGGTCAGTCGGTAGTCATTCCCTTGGATGACGCGGATCGCGTGCTCGACATCGTCGACGACGCGCACCGCCACGACCGGCCCGAAGATCTCGACGTTGACCAGTTCGTGCCGGTCGGCCGCCACTTCGAAGATCGTCGGCTGAATGTAATAGCCCTTGGCCGCTGAGTACTCGCCGCCGTGCACCAGCTTCACCTTCGAGTCTTCCTTCGCCCGCTGGATGAATCCGGTGATGGTGGCGAAGGCGCCGGCGTTGATCACCGGCCCCATATCGGTGGCGCGATCGGTCGCGTGACCGACCTTGAAGCTCTTCAGTTGTTCGAGGATCGCAGCCTTCAGATCGGGCCAGACCTTCTTGTGCGGCAGCACGAGCGAGTTGGCCGAGCACTTCTGGCCGCTGCGTCCGAATGCGCCCGTCACGATCTGCGCGGCGACGTCCCAGACGTTGCAGTGCTCGTCGACGACCAAGAAGTCCTTCCCGCCCGTCTCGGCGACGAAGCGCGGGAAGTGCGGCCGCGGGATCTCTTTCCCCATCAGGTTCTGACCGATGTCGCGCGCCGTGTCGAAGCTGCCGGTGAAGTTGCAGGCGGTGATCTGGGGATGGCGCAACACGGCAGGCATCGTCTTCGCGCCGGAGCCGGTCAGCATGTTGATCACACCGGGCGGGAAATCGGCGTCGCGCAGCGCGCGCATCAGCATCCACGCGGTCATCAGGCTGTCGGTGGAAGGCTTCCAGACGACCGTGTTGCCGCAGAGCGCCATGACGGTGGGGAGGTTGTAGCCGATCGCGATCGGAAAATTGAACGGCGTGATCGCGGCGGTGAAGCCTTTCAGTGGGCGCAGGTTCATCGTGTTCGTCTCGTGCTGGCCGTCGCCCATCGAGACGCGCGACAGCTCCAGATAGAACCAGGGATTGAAGCGGATGAAATCGATCACCTCGGCCCACTCGACCGCCACTTCGGTCGAGATGTAGCCGCACTCGGCCATGGTGACGGCGATGAACTCATGCTGGCGCTGGTGCAGCACCCACTCCAGGTCGCGGAACTTCTGGATGCGCGACTCGATCGGCAGACTGGCCCAGGCGTCCTTCGCGGCGAGGGCCGCGTCGACCGCCTTCTGCGCCAGCTCCGGCGTGGCTGCCTGTCCCGTGCAGAAGACTTCACCCGAGTGCGGATCGATCGACTCCAGCTTCTGGCTGGTGAAGATCTCCTCGCCGCCGATGACCAGCGGGACGTCCATCCCCTTCGGGAGGTGCTTGGCCGCCGCCTGCAGCGCGCTCCACTGCGCGTCGTCGCCGCGGTAGTTCGGGTTCGGGAAGTTCTGCGGCTTCGGCATCGAAATGTTCATCGCCATCGATCAGATCTCCGTCGCGGGGGTCGCCTTCGGACACATGTTCTCGTCGCTTCGCGACGAGCTTCGCGGGCGGGAGAGTAGTCGATAACGACGCCGCTCGCTAAGCGAGCGGTGTCCTCCTTACTCTCTACTCTCCCGCCCCGGAGGAAGCCCCAGATGCCGTTGTCCCCCGAGACCGCCCTCACCCTAGCGCTCCTGCTCTCCTCAGGCGCCGCCGCCACCCCTCCGCCCACGCCCGTCCACTTCACCCTCGCCGCCTCCGCCTGTCTCGCATCCAACGCTCCCGCCCCGACTCGCCTGACGCAAGCCGCCTTCCCTCTTCTCCGCTTCACCTCCGACTTCGAGTCCCGTCCCTCCGAACCGCCGATCCTGTGGGCCGTGCGCCTCTCCCGCTGGCGCAACGATCGCGCCTGGGCGCTCGAACTCATGCACCACAAGCTCTACCTGACCAACGCTCCGCCGGAGATCGAGTCGTTCTCCATTTCGCATGGCTACAACCTCGTCACGTTGCAGCGGATCTGGAAGAAGCCCGAGGCGTCGCTCTCGCTGTTGGCCGGCGTCGTGGTCGCACATCCCGAGAGCAGCGTGCGCGGAATGCGACGTGCCGAGCGCGGCGGTGAACTGGGAGGGGGCTATGACCTGGCGGGTCCGGTCGTCGGCGGAGGGATCGCGCGCAGCATCGCACTGCTCGAAGGAGTTGCCGTGGTCGGCGAAGCGAGGGCGACCCTCTCGCGGGTGGCCATTCCGATCGCGGAGGGCGAGGTCCGGTTCACACTTGCCGCCGCGCACCTGCTCCTCGGAGTGGAGCTATCGCGTTGAAACGCCGAATCGATCGACGCGGTCAGTTGAACTTGACCGCCAGCCCGACCTTGTTCTGACCGACTCGCACGCGACTGAGGAGCGACCCGACGCCGCCGCTGCGCGAGACATACTTCCCGATGAGGATGCCGAGCGTCGCGCCGCCGATGACATCGGAGAGATGGTGGCGCCGGTCTTCCATCCGTCCGAGCGCGGTGGCAGTGGCGAGCGCGTAGGCGGGGACGCCCACCTTCCAGCCGTATCGATCCATGAGCACAGGCGCGACCGCGAAGGCGGTGGCGGTGTGCCCGGAAGGGAAGGAATAACTCCCGCCATCGGGCCGTTCGCGCCCCACCGCGACCTTGAGCGACCAGACCGCCGCGCTGCTGAGCGCGAACGCCTCCGTCAGTTCACGTCCGGTTTTCTGCGTGTTGGCGTCATGGAACAGCCGGCCGCCGAGCCAGAGCCCGACGCTGCCGGCCGCGAGGAAACGGCCGTCGCCGTAGAGATTGCCGGGGTCGGCGCCGAATTCCAGGGGCGAGTGGTCGAGCATGCGGGCGGTGCGCCCGGAGTCTTCATTCTCGAACGCGATCAACGTGAGGACGGCCCCTGAGGCGGCGCAGGGAAGGAAGGCGGCGATGGCGGAGGGACGGGCGGGGGGGCGGAGTCGCGGGGCGTGAGTGCCAGTGGAGGCGGTCGCCGCCGGGGCCAGGATCAGTGCGGAGGCGAGGGCGACGGGGCCGGCGATCCAAGCTCCGAGAGTCGACACGGTGCGCTCCGGGGATACGGTGGTGATGTGCATTGGGGGCCGGCGGTGTCGTACCCGCGGGCCCCATCTAGGTTCTCAGCCCGAGGAACAGGGGAAGGAGCGCGGTTGTGACGCCGAGAACCCCAGGTATCTAACTCTCGCGACCCAGTCGCGAGAGTTCAGGTCGCGAAGCGCTACGGATTCCCCAAGATGATCGGCAACCCGTCCTTGCCCGAGCCGATGACGACGACCTTCGTGTTGGTCGACTTGGCGATCTCGAGGGTCGCTTCGATTCCCTTCCAGCGGAGGAGTTGATCGGTCAAGCCTTGGCTGACGATCTTCTGGAAGTCGGCGATGCCGGCGGCCTCGAGGCGCTTGCGCTCTGCTTCCTGGGTCTCTTTCTGGAGCGTGAACTGCATGCGCTGCGACTCTTGCTCGGCGGAGAGCTTCTCTTCGATCGCGGCAGCGAGGCGATCGGGGAGCGTGAGCTGGCGCAGCGGCGTCGATTCGATCGCGATGCCGCGCGGCTCGGTCTGCTTGGCCAGGTCGGCGGAGAGCAGCAGTGCGAGCTGCTCGCGTTCCGAGGTATAGAGCGCGCGCGCCTCGTACGACGCGGTCACTCCGCGCGTGACCGATCGGAACTGCGGAACGAGCAGCACCTCGGCGTACTCGGTCCCGACGGTGCGGTACACCTCAGGCGCCTTCTCTCCGATCAGGTGATACAGCACGCTGATCTCGATCTGCATCGAAAGCCCCTCCTTCGAGGGGACCGCCATCGTTTCTTTGATCTCTTGGGTCTGGGTCGACATCGGGATGACGTTTGCGAGCGGATTCACCAGTTGGAGTCCGGCCGGCAGCGCGCGAGGGGAGACGTTTCCGAAGAGGTCGACCACGCCGACATGTCCGGCGGGGACCACTCGCAGGAGTTGAGAGATCGCCACGAGGAGGGCGAGGACCCCGACGAGGAGCGGAAACGCGCGGAGCCCGGGTGGAACCTTGCCGTAGGGCGGCGTTCCTCGGCCACCGATGTCGGTGGTGGCGCCCCGAGATCGCGCCCAACCGGTGATGGCGAACACTGCGACGATCAGGGCGATGATGAAGAGCACGCGGACCTCCTTGTCCTGGTCTGTCAGGTCGAGTCTGTCAGGTCAACGCAGGCGCAGGCGCAGGCGCAGGCGCGGGCGCAGGCGCCTCCGTCGACGCGGTTCGCACCGCCGGGCGCAGCGGCCGGCCCTCGTCGTCCAACAGCGCGGTGCGGCGAATTCGGACTCGCGTCTGCTCCTCGGGACCCAAGAGGAAGAGCCGTTCGAGGATCACGCGAGGATTCGCGACTTGGCCGTCGGCGCGGTCGAGGTGGAGTTCGAGCTCCATCTCGGCGGAGTCGGGACGCCACTCCAGGCGGGCGACGGCCCGCTTGAGATCGACGGGGCGCGGGGGCTGGTGCTCGCGCTTGACCGGCTTGGCGCGGCGGCGGTCGCGGAATTTGCGGCGGCGGTCGTCGCGGGATTCGGGCGGGGAGGGATCAGCGGCCCGGGGATCTTGGTCAATCGCGTCGATGGAGGACGCTGTGTCATTGGAGGTGGGGGAGTCTGCCGACGCGGGAGCTGCTGCTCCCGCGTTACTGGTCGGGTCGCTCGGGCTCTCCCAGTCGGTGATCTGGCGGGCGGCTTGGGGGGTCCAGACGGTGCGGTCGACGACGCAGGTGTCGAGGGTCATGAACCGCGCGGCGATTTCGCCGATCCGCGCTCGATCCTGCGGATCGAGCGCGTTCATATCGACCCGATACAGCCCGCGCTGGGCGAGTTGATTGAGGCTCTTCTTCCGCAGCCCGGGAATGGCGACGAGCGCCGTGCCGTCGAGGATCGAGAGTCCTTCGGGCAGCACCGCATTGAGCTGCGCGACGAAGGCGGGCGCCCAAGGCGCCAGCAGCTCTGCGTCGAACGCCTCCTCCAGCCCCTCGACCCCGACGGGGAGCGACGGTCCGAAGGCAAGTTTGGGATGTGGGCTGTGCCCCTGACTGTGCGCCAACGGCACGCGAGCCATGCGGAACGCGCGCGCGAGCACGCCGGTCATTTCCAGATGGGAGATGAACCGGCACGGTCCCGACTTGCGATAGCGGATGCGGACCGGCCAGGTGACGCCGTCCGGATCGGACTGCGGGCTGAGCGCCTTGGCCTTGTCGATCAGTCGACGGAAGTCTTCGTCCTGGAGCTTCGGCGTCAGCTTCGTGTCGTACGGCAGGCCGGGGATGCCGCACGCGGTGCAATCGCCGTGGCGGCAGTCGGCCACGAGCGACTTCCCGACCTCGAAGAGCTGCTCGTCGGTCTTCTTGCGCTCGCGCACCAGCCACTTCTTCAGAATGCCGATATCGATGTGATCCCACGGAAGCGCGTCGTCGTACTCCTTCTTACTGATGAGCCAGGCGGGGTCGAGGTTGTGCTCCGCCATCGAGTCCATCCAGAGGCGATAGTTCAGGTGCTCGGTCCAGCCGTCGAACCGAGCGCCGCGCTTGAACGCCGTTTCGATGACGCGGCCGACACGCCGATCGCCGAGCGACATGATCGCCTCGAGGTGCGAGCCCTCGACGTGGTGCCACTTCAGGCGACTGCCGGGCCAACTGACCGAATGCCGCAAGTAGTCGATCTTCTTGCGCAGACTGAGCGGGTCTTCGAAGCCGTCCCACTGCAGCGGCGTATGGCTCTTCGGGACGAACGCGCCGACCGACGCGTTGACCGAGTTCGAGCGGCCGTACGACTGGCCGATGTCGCGGATCGTGCTGACGAAGTGGACGATGCCGTTGATGTCCTCGACCGTCTCGGTCGGGAGCCCGACCATGAAGTACATCTTGATCAACCGCCAGCCGCGCTCGTAGGCGATGCGCGCGGCGGCGAAGAACTCGTCGTCGCGGATGATCTTGTTCATCGCCAGGCGCAACCGCTCGCTGCCGGCCTCGGGCGCGAAGGTGAAGCCGGTTTTCTTGGTTTCCTTCACCTTGTCGGCCACGCCGACGCCGAACGAATCGGCGCGGAGCGAAGGCAGGCTGATCGAGACCTTGTCGCTGCCGAAGCGCGCGTTCATCACGTCGGCCAGCGGCTCGAGCTGCGTGTAGTCAGCGGTCGAGAGCGAGACGAGCCCGACCTCGTCCCAGCCCGACTTGCGGATGCCGGCGTCGGCGATCTCCAGGATCTTCTCGACGCTGCGCTCCCGGATCGGGCGATAGAGATAACCCGCCTGGCAGAAGCGGCATCCTTGCGTGCAGCCGCGCACCACTTCGACCGTCAGCCGGTTCTGCACGATGTCTTGCAGCGGCACGACCGGAGCCTCGGGATACGGCGCATTCTCCAGTTCGAGGATGAACTGCCGCTTCACCCGCTTCGGAACGTCGCCGAACCGCGGCTTCGTGCCGAGGAACTTCCCTTCGGGTGAGTACGACGACTCGTACATGAGCGGCACGTAGACGCCTGGGACCTTCGACATCTCGCGCAAGATCTCCATCCGGGGACGTCCGCGCAGCGCCTTGTAGGCGTCGGTCACGACATGGATCGCCTCCTCCGCGTCGCCGATGAGGAACATGTCCATGAAATCAGAGAGCGGCTCGGGGTTCGAGACGCACGGTCCGCCCGCGATGACGAGCGGATGGGTCTCGTCCCGATCCTCGGCCCGCAGGGGGATGCCGGCGAGGTCGAGGCAGTTGAGCACGTTCGTATAGGTCAGCTCGAACTGCAGCGAGAAGCCGAGGAAATCGAAATCGGCGAGCGACCGGCGGTGCTCCAGCGAGAAGAGCGGGAGGTTGTTCTTCCGGAGCTGCGCCTCCATGTCGAACCAGGGCGCGTAGCAGCGCTCGGCCAGCGCGTCGGGCCGCTTGTTCAGCACCTCGTACAGGATCTTGAGCCCCCAATGGCTCATCCCGATCTCATAGACCTCCGGCAGGCAGAGGCACCAGTTGACCATCCCCGGTTCGGGCGTCTTCTTGATGACGTGGAACTCGTTCCCCAGGTAACGGCTGGGCTTGGAGACGAGCGGCAGCAACGCTTCGATCCGGTCGGCCAGATCGGGAATGGAACGGTTGTGCATCGGGCGGTGGCTCCTGAAAAGGGGGTGGCGAGCCGACAATCTAACAGACCCGCACCGGCCCGAGCGGAGTTGTCGCGCGCCCACGCCGTCCGGGCGAGTTACTCGCCTCGAGCGACCTCGTAGACCACCGGCCGCCCCACGATTCGCCCGATCGGCCAGCCGACGAGCGCCGCCGCCAGGCCCAGTGCGCTTCCGAGCACCGCCCCCTTCCCCACGCGCACGGGGATCCGCTCGTCATCCCCCTCCTGGCAGTTCTCGAGGATGCACTCGTCTCCCAGCTCGCCGGCCAGCCCGAGTCCGATGCCGACGAGCAGCCCCGCGGCGAATCCGAGTTCGGCGCCCAGCGTTCCGCCCTCGCGGGACGACTGGACGGAGAGGCTCCGGACCGACGCGAGTGGCAGAGGCGACGGCACGGGCGCCGGCCCGGACGCCGGCAAGGACGCCGGCAAGGCAGTGGGCCAGAGGCTGTCGGAGCGCAGGGAGTCGACCGAGCGGAGATCGCTCGAGCCATCGAGGAAGAGCAGCCGGACATCTCGATTCGCGAGATCTCGGTTGGCGCGAGCGAGCATTTCCCCCTCCGCGGGCAGGAGGAGGGTCTGTCGCATCGCACACCCCGCACCCAGGGACGGAACCTGCAGCGCGAGCACCAGAGCCACGGCGGTGCGCGCGTGGCGTCTCTCGAGTCTCTTCGTCACGGTCACAGTTCCTCCAGGCAAGCCATCGATCCGTTCTGTCTCTCCCTGCGCCCTCTGACGGGTCAGTCGCTCAAGAGGGTCACCTTTCCGAGCACCGTTCGCCGGTCGCCGTCCCGCGCGCTCACCAGATAGAGCCCGCCGGGAAGGACGACGCCCCCGTCGTCTCGGCCGTCCCACGCCAGGTCGTGCTGCCCGGCGCGCGCCTCGAGGCGACGCACGATCGAACCGCTGACGTCGTGGATTTCCACCGCGGTCGTCCGGTCAGGCGCTTCCGCGAAACGGATCGAGATCGGTCCGCGGGCCGGGCTCGGACCGATCACCGCACGGAGAGGGGCGATCTCGGCGGTGCGCGCGTCATCTGCACCCGGCTCTCCGACGTCGGAGGGCGCCAATGGGCAGGCCTCGATCCGCGCGCGCCACGAGATCGCCACCGGATCGGAAGCGTCGGCCAGTGGGTAGACGCTGAACTCCATTTCGCCGGCGCCGGCCAGCTCACGCGCCCAGACGTGGTACCGACCGTCGATCAACTGGATCGGGAGGTTCCCTTCGGAGGAGCCGAAGATCGTGGCGTCGCCGGAGAGGCGACGGTAGCGCGCGCGACCCGGCTCGTCCGGACTGCGCGGGATCACCTCGAAGTCGATCCGATCGGCCGGCCCGCAGGCGGTGAAGACGCCGAGATCGCAGTAGCGCGGGGCGCACCACTCGTACGAGACGTAGCCGTTGTCGTTGCCCCAGCGCCCGACGTCGAGCACGAAATCCCGCCATTTGTGCGGCTCGTGGGGAATCAACGGCGAACGAGGGCCGAGCGCGAGTCCGTCGAACCAATCTCCGACGTCGAAGTACTCAAGCAGTTCGCACGGGAAGAAGGCGCACTCGTTCGGCTGGTCGCACGTGCCTTCGCCGAAGACCGCGCGGAGGCAGAGTTCGGGCATCGTCGCGCCTTCACAGTGCTCGAACCAGGTCAGGCCGTGGGCTTGGCTGCTCCAGACGAACTCCCCCATCGGCACGAGACGGTCGTAGGCGAAGAACGATTGCCCTTCCGGCTGCGGCCGCGCCCATCCGTAGTCCAACTCGTCATTCCACTCGCCCGGGCAGTACTCCGCCTCGATCGTGATCTTGTACGGATCGGAGTAGCGGTTGTAGAGCGCGTGCGAATTGGACGCGACCCAGACATGCGGATGGGTGACGGCGTCGGAGGCGCCTTGCTCTATCCCTGCGTAGCTCGGCGCATTGCTCGCCGACCACCAGAAGTCCTCCGGCCTCAGACTCTCGCCTCCCGCGTGCTGTGAGAGGTTCACCCGCTCCGGCCGCCAGACCCCGTTCTCGTGCAGTGCATAGATCGAGAGGCACTCCCAGTCCCCTTCGTGCCAGGCGAAGCCCCACTGCTGGGTCAGGTCGTTGCCGTTCATCCACAGCCAGTACTGGACGACCACGCCGTCGGCCCACGGGAAGACATGCGTGTAGAGCGACCGCTCTCCGATCGGCGCTCCCGCATGACGCGCGTCGTCGTTGATGTCGACCAGCCAGTACGCGACCGTTTGCCCACGGCCGTAACTGTCCCAATGCCACGAATCACGCACATGCGTGGGGGGCATCTGCGCCGGCCCGTAGAGCGTCGAGCCGACGACGTTGTAGGCCGAGAGAGTCGCCTGCGTCGTCAGGGTGCGGTCGAGATCGGCCAGGTCTGCTTGCAGCTCGAATTCCGGGTGGCGATGGAGCACCGGCGAGAAGCGCTCCGCCAACACCGCCTCGCGGGTGACGTAGATGGTGTGGTCATACGGCTCGGGGCCGGGCTCGCACCGGGCATAGATCCACTCGGACGAGCCGGTCGCGGAGATCTGTTCGACCACCCGGCCGTCCTCCCAGGAGAGGTGCGACGTGGTGTCCCACTCGGGCGGCGCGTCGCTCACCGGCGCGCAGTAGATGTGCTCGAAGTCGATGGTGACGGCGCCGGCGGCGTCACTCGTTCGCGTTCGACTGACGTACTCGTGCGTTTGCTGACAGTCGTAGCACTGCCCGTACTGATTCATCCGCCAGCAGCGGTTGTAGAGGACCTTCTCGGTCGCGCGCACGGCGACGCCGGGGACACCGAGACCGCTGTCGAGGTCGACCACGCGACAGCGGTACGTGACGACGACCGGGGGAGCGAGTTGGCCCCCATCGCCAGCTGTCGAAGAATCGACGGGCTCGGGCGTCTGGAGCAGCGCCAGCGACGAAAAATCGTCACCCACGGCGATCCCCTCCCCGAAGGGCGGCGACGCAGGGGGTCCCAACGCAGCGAGGGCGAAGCGCGGCGCCAGCAGGCTCAGCAAGACAACGAAGGAGAAGGCGACGGCGAAGGCCAAAGCCAAAGCCAAAGCCAAAGCCAAAGCCAAACAGAGGCGGGGCGACGAAAGGACGACGAGTGAGCGAGAGGGGCGCATGGGAGATCCTCCTGGGGCGGTTCGAGGAGGAGCCCGCGGCTGCGGGCTCCTCTCGAACGTTGATGTCTGGAGGAAGCCGATCGCGCCCCCGGCATGTGGAACTCAGCCGGAGTCCGCAGGAGTAGCCTTGTCCCCGCACGCGGGGGCGCTGTCGACTTGTTGACATCGACAGCAACTGTGCAAGTGGTGTGCCGCCCGTGAAAACGATCTACTAGCGGATTCCGAGCAACTCCACTTCGAAGACGAGCGTCGAGTTCGCCGGGATGAGCCCGCCACCCATGACGCGTTCTCCGTAGGCGAGGTCCGGCGGGACGGTCAGCTTGCGCGTACCGCCGACTCGCATCGACGCGACCCCTTCGTCCCATCCCTTGATGACTTGTCCCATTCCCAAGATGAACTGAAACGGTTGTCCGCGGTCCTTGCTCGAGTCGAACTTGCTGCCGTTGGTCAGCCAACCGGTGTAGTGCACGTCGACCGTCTCGCCGCGAGCGGGGCTGAGGCCGGTCCCCACGACGAGATCGACGTACTGGAGTCCGCTCGGGGTCGTGATCGGTGCGGACGGCGCCGCGGCCTGGGGAGCGTCGGGGGTCGAGCTGGCCGCCTGCCCGTCGGGCTTGGCGGTCGTCGAAGCGGGCGCGGTGTCGCCGGCGCTCTTCCCGCTGTTCGAACCGCCGCAACCAGCGAGGGATGCTGCGGCGACCGCGACGACGAAGGCGGCGAGGGTCTGGATCTTCACTTGTTCTCCTCCTGCGAACGCGCTCCGGGGCGCGGTCCGCTCGGTCAATTCTGGTCCGGTAGACGCGGAATCGGCTCGCACGATTCATGATGCGGCCGCGCACGTACGATATCTTTCCGAGGCGGGCGAAGGAACCCACGGTGCGCGCCCGACCGCGCCGGGCCGAATGAGGCCGACGCGACGGAACGAGAGGGACATGCCGGCAACGCGCAAGCTGAAACGAGGACTCGACGTCGCGGTCTCCGCGTCGATGTTGGCCGCCGGTTCTCCGGCGTTGCTGGCCGTCTTCCTCTTGGTGCGCCAGCGAATGGGATCTCCCGCAGTCTTCCGCCAGCTCCGAGCGGGACGCGGCGGCGCGCCGTTCACGGTCCTGAAGTTCCGCACCATGAACGAGGCGCGCGATCCTCAGGGCAAGCTCCTGCCGGACAGCGCGCGACTGACCAAGTTGGGGCGCTTCCTCCGCCGAACCAGCCTCGACGAGCTGCCGCAGCTCTGGAACGTGCTGCGCGGCGAGATGTCGTTCGTCGGCCCGCGTCCTCTTTATCTGGACTACACGCCGTACTACACGGCGCGCGAGCGGACGCGACTCGATGTTCCGCCGGGGATCACGGGTCTGGCCCAGGTCAGCGGCCGCAATCTCCTGCTCTGGGACGATCGCCTGGAGTTGGATGCCCAGTACGCCGAACGCTGGTCCTTGGGGCTGGACGCCTGGATCCTGTGGCGAACGGTGAAGAACGTGCTCACGCGCGAAGGGGTGATCGACGCGCCGGGGACGGCGCAGGGTCGCCTCGATGTCGTCCGTCGCGAGCGAGCGGCGCAAGGAGCGGCACAGGGAGCGGCCGAGCGAGTATCGGGAGGTAGCGGCGCATGAGTCGAGTCGTAGCCCGACGACTGGAGCCCGAGGACCTGCCGTATCGCGTCGACTGGTTCAACAGTCCCGAGATCCACTCGCAGATGACGATCGAGACCCCGATCTCGCTCGCCACCACGCGTCAGTGGTTCACGCGGCATCAGATGAACGAGCGCCGCCGCGATTTCACATTCTTGGAGAGTCCGGACGAGTCGCCGGGGACCCCGATCGCCATGGGCGGTCTGCTCGATATCGATGGTGTCCACGGTCACGCCGAGTTGTACATTTTGGTCGCTCCCGGTAGGAGTGGACAGGGTTACGGGTCGCGGGCCACGCGCTGGCTGTGCAATTTCGGATTCGTTGTCTTGGAGCTGCATCGAGTCTATCTCTATACGCTCCACACCAACCCAGGAGCGCGCAAGATGTATGAGCGGATCGGATTCACGCACGAAGGGATCCTGCGGGAGCATGTACGTCATCAAGGCGCCCGGGTCGATCGTCATGTGCAGTCGATCCTGCGAAGTGAGTGGGAACGCCTCTCTTGGCGACAGGATGCGCCGCTCTCGTTCGAGGTCGCGCCGTGAGCACGCTCCAGCGCGCCGGCCCCACGCCGTTCCACCGACTCGATCGCGCGAGTGCGCGGCTCGGCCTCGATCTCTGGACGAAGCGCGACGACCTCTATCCGCTCAGCGGAGGCGGCAACAAGGCGCGAAAGATGGCGGCGCTCGCGACGTCTCTCCCCGCCGCCGCCTGCGAGGTCGTCATCACCACCGGCGGTTTGCAGTCGAACCATGCCCGCGTCGTCGCCTTGACCGCGGCGGCGCGAGGGTGGGAGTGCATCCTCGTCTTGCACGGTTCCGAAGAGGAGCGGGCGCGCCAGGCCGATCTCGGCAACTTGCGGCTCTGTGAGCTGGCCGGCGCCCGGATCGTCGTGGTCGCCGCGGATCAGATCGCGTCCACGATCGAACGCTGGAATGCATTGCGTCGCGGCGAAGGACGACAGGTCTGGGTCATTCCGGGCGGCGGGCACACACCGCTCGCCGCGGCGGCGTACGTGGACGCGACGCGTGAGTTGGCGGTCGACTGTGCTCCCTCGCGCTGGCGTCCCGACTGGCTCGTCCACGCGAGCGGCACCGGCGCGACTCAGGCCGGCCTGTGCGTCGGCTTCGCCACGCTGGGATGGTCCACACGAGTCGTCGGAATCTCGATCGCACGGCGCAATCCTCGGGCGCGGTCGGTGGTCTTGGACTCGATCCGCGAGTTGAGCAACGCCAATACGATGTCGTTCGCCCTCGATGGACAGGCCGAGGATCTCGTCGAGGTCCGTGACGAGTGGGTCGGAGCAGGCTATGAGCAGGCCGACGCGCACGTCCACGACGTGATCGCGCGACTGGCGCGGGAAGAGGGCTTGCTGCTCGATCCGACCTACACCGGCAAGGCGTTCCTCGCGCTGGAGAACATGGCGGCCGCGGGCGAGATCCCGCGGGGCGACGGCGTCGTCTTCTGGCATACCGGCGGATTGCTGAATCTGCTCGCGGACACGAGACAAGGGAGCGTCGATCGATGAACGTCCTGCTCACCTGCGCCGGGCGCAGGAACTACTTGGTCGGCTACTTTCGCGCGGCGCTGGCCGGAAGCGGCGAACTATGCGCGGCGGACGCCAACTTGAACGCGGTCGCGCTGCAAGAGGCCGATCGCGCCTTCCTGGTCCCGTCGATCGAGGCGCCCGACTATGTCGATCGGATCGTCGAACTCTGTCGCGAGCACCGGATCGGGCTCGTCGTGTCATTGAATGACCTCGAGCTGCCGATCCTGGCCGACGCGCGAGACCGTTTCGCCGAGGTCGGGACGCGCCTCGTCGTCTCTTCGCCCGAGGTCGTCCGCACCTGCTTCGACAAGTGGGAGACGTTCCGATTCCTGCGCGCCCACGGACTGCCGACCCCGAGGACCTACCTGTCTGCCAGCGCTGCGCTGTCGGACCTCGCTTCCGGCGCCATCACCTGGCCCCTGGTCATCAAACCCCGCTGGGGCAGCGCCTCGATCGGCATCGAGTACGTCCGCGACGAACGCGAACTAGAACTCGGCGAAACCCTCCTCCGCCTCCGCCTCTCGCGCTCGATCCTCGCCAACGCCAGCGTGAGCGATCCCGAACATCCCATCCTCTTCCAGCAGTGCCTGGCCGGTCAGGAGATCGGCATCGACGTCGTCAACGACTTCGACGGCAAGACCGCCGCGGTTTTCGCGCGCCGCAAGTTGACCATGCGCTCGGGCGAGACCGATCGCGCCGAGACCTTCGAGGATGCGCGTGTCACGCAGCTCGGCCAGCGCCTCGGAGTCGCCCTGCGCCACATCGGCAATCTCGACTGCGATCTGTTCCTCGAGGACGCCGGCCCCACGGTGATGGAGTTGAACCCGCGCTTCGGCGGCGGCTATCCGTTCTCACACGCCGCGGGCGCGGATATCCCGGCGGCGTTGTTGGCTTGGGCCCGCAACGAGACGCCCGACCCCGTGTGGTTGCGGATTCAGTCGGGCGTCCTCGCCTCGAAGTGCGATCGTCTCGTCATCCACCGGCCGGTGGTCTGACCCAGTCCAGCTATCAGCCCCAGCCATCAGCCCAGCTATTAGCGCAGCAGGACGAGCCGGCCGCTGACTTCTCGTCCACTCCGGCCGTTGCCGGTGACCGACGCCCGATAGACGTAGACGCCGCTCGGAACCAATTCGCCGGCCTGATCGCGGCCGTTCCAGTGCAATTCCTGACGGCCGGCGCTCTGACTTCGCGCGGAGAGCGCGCGGACATGACGGCCGTTCATGTCGAAGACATCGACAGCGATCGACACACCCGGTCGATCGACGACCAATCGGATCGTGGCGGCGTCACGGAACGGATTCGGCACGGTCCGCTCCGCGAGCAGCGGGGCTGAGACTCCCGGGACAGAGCCGCCGCCGAGGACGACGTTCACGTCCTCGACCGTCCCTCGATCCACCAGGATGGGCGCCGCCGGTCCGCCGCTCTCTTCCGCGTGGTACGAGTCGGACATTCCCGCGCGCGTCGCGCGGATGTGATACCGCCCGGGCGCCAAGTTCGAGAGGACGTAGTGTCCATCCTGGCCGCTGGTCGTGAATCCGCTCGCCGCCGTTCCGTCTTCCGGCTCCGCGTAGACCCAGGCCTGCGCCACGCTCTGTCCATCCCCGTCGACCACTCGACCGGAGATCATGCCGTTCCCCTCGCCCTGCGCGGGGAGTCGCAGGTCTATTCCGAAGATCGGCCCGAGGACGGCGACCGGCTTGGCGTCTTCCCAACTCAGGGCGTTCTCGTAGAACGCGCCGATGCGGCCGAGAGCGGCGCCGAGCACCAGATACTCGCCCGGCGGCAGCGATGCGATCGAGTAGAAGCCGTCATCGTCGGCGACGTCGAAACCGGCATGTCCCGCCAGCGAGATCGCGGTCACGACGGCGCCCGCCACCGGCGCGTCGCTTTCCAGAGCGAGCACCCGTCCGACGATCGCGCCTTCGCTCGGCCTGGAACGCCCGAGAGCAAAATCGATCTCCGCGGTCTCGGCCGGCGCTTCGACTCTCACCGGCGTGGCTTCCTCGGGCGTGCGCGCGTCGGGGTAGAACTCCGGTTCGTAGCGATGCTCGCGCGAGTTCGCCATCACGAGATACTCGCCGCTCGGAATGCCGGTGATGCGATAGACGCCGAACTCGTCGGTCCGCGCGCCTCGGCTACGGATCCCGTCGGTCGGATCCGAGCCGCCTTCCATGCCGGGCAAGTACAACTCGACCCAGCCCTGCAGGGGCGCGCCCGTCTCCGCGTCCAGCAACTTGCCGCTGATCGATCCGCCTCGCTCGAGCTGGATGTCGATCGCTCTCGTGGCGTCGGGCGCCGTCACCTCGACCGCCTGTGCGCTCTGGGGATCCTGTCCACCGCCATAGAACGTGCGGAGGAACTCGGGCGCCTCCGCCACGACGAGATAGCGGCCGCTCGCGAGTCCTTCGATGACGTAGGCGCCGTCCGCATCGACGACGCCAGAGCCGCCGCCACGGCCCCAGCAGCGCATCGGTCCGTTGGGATCGTCGTGGCCGTTCGGGTCGTCATCGTCCTCGGACTCGTCGAACATCGGCCACGCGTGCACCCAAGCGCCTTCGCTCGTCGCGCCTTCGCCCCCAACTCGCCCCTCGATCCGTCCCCCACGCGAGAGCACGAGGTCGATCGAGGAGACGTCGCCGTCACCCGGGACGGTCACGAACTGCGCGTCTTCCCAGCAGGCCGCGTCGGGATAGAACTCAGGCAGGAAGCCCTCGGCGTAGACCCAGACGTTGTAGTCGCCGGGCGCAAGTCCACAGAGGCTGTAGGTCCCGTCGGGGCCGGTCACGCCTCCCGAACCTGGTTCCGGTGGACTCGTCTCACCGAGTGGCGGAACGCCGTCGTGCCCCGGACCGTGCGATCCGTCCGCCCACACCGGTCCGCCGAGACTGACGGTCGCCCCTTCGATCGGCGCGCCCTGCGCGTCGGTGACTCGTCCGATGATGCAGCCGCCGCGGCCGAGCGCGATGTCGATGCCGGCTATGGTTTGCGGAGGCGCGACGGTGACGCGCGTCGGCTCATCGGGGATCTGGGCCGTGCCGTAGAACGCGCCGAGGTGTCCCTCGGACTGCGCGTAGACGAAGTACTCTCCCGCGCCGAGACCTTGGATCTCATACCGCCCACTCGCGTCGGTGATGGCAGTTCCGTCGACCCAGTAGTCGGTCGGCCAGGTCCAGCCATGGCCGTTCGGATCGTCCGGATCGCCGGGGTGTCCGCCGCCGCCTCCGCCGCCTCCGCTGGGGTCATCGTCGTCGTTCTCGCCGTCGCCGTCACTGTCGTCATCGTTGCCGTCGCCGTCGGGCGGATACGACCACGCCGGTTGCGCGAAGACGTACGCGCCTTCCAGCGGGGCCCCGGTCCTCGCGTCGGTGATGAGGCCGGTGATCGCGCCCGCTCTGCGCAAGCGGAGGTCGATTCCGTCCACGCGCGTATCGGCGCGGACCGCGACACACTCGATGTTTCCCGGGTGCTGCTGCCCGGGATAGAAATCGCTCTGATGTCCGAAGGCCGAAACGCGCAGCACGTAGCAACCGGGGAACTCGAGCTCCAGGTCATAGCGACCGTCGCGTCCGGTCCGCGCCTCTGCTTCTGCCTCGCGGTCGGGCGGCATCGTCCCATCCGGCATCTCCGAACCGCGATAGGACGCCTGGACCAACGCGTCGGCCAGTGGTTGGCCCGCGTCGTCGGTGATCAATCCGCGGATGTGGCTCGCGGCATCCGCGGTGTCGATCGTCGGGCTGAAGGCAACGCTCGTGATCGCGGCGAAGACGAGCGCGGTGAAGAAGAGGCCGCTTCTCGAAACGCGTTGGAGCAGAAAATCAGAGTTCATCGGATCCACCTCTCTCGTGGGGCTCAGGGTGCGTCGGGCGCAACCCGAGCGATCACTGTACTCCCCCCGTACTCCCCCCGTACTCCTTCCGTACTCCCTCCGTCCTCGCGGGCGTAGCCGACCGCGAAGAGCTCACGCCGGCTCGACCGCCTCGCGCGAGACGAAGCCCAACAGCTCTCCCAGCGAGTGATCCAGCGAGACGCGGGCCGCCTGGCGGACTTGCACGGACTTCGGGCGGAAGGCGAACGAGCGGGCGACGGCGCGCAGGAGGCAGACGTCGTTCTCGCCATCGCCAACGGCGAGGATCCGGGTGGGGGGGAAATGGAATCGCTCGATCAGGTGTTCGAGCACGTTGCGCTTGCAGATCGGGTGCTCGGGACATCCCTGGGCATGCTGCATCGCGGTGGCGAGGCGCACGTCGCCGGTCGCGCGGCCGCCGTCGAACCGAAGTGTGTGGGCGACGCTGAAATCGGCGAAGACGCGCCGCCGAATCGTCTCGGCCGCGATGAAGTAGCCGTTGGTGACGATTCCCACTCGGAAACCGGACTGGCGCAAGGCGAGCACCGTCTCCTTCGCGCCCGGCGTGAGGCGGAGCTGGCGCGCAGTCTCCTCGAAGACCTTGCGTCGGACGCCGCGAAAAAGCTGCGCGATGGCGCGCGTTCGCTCTTCCAGCAGCAAGGACGGATGCCCGAGCAGTGTCGCCAGCCGGTGGCTCCGCTGAGTGCGTGCGGCCAGGGCGACCATGAAAGGCTCCTCGGTCAGCGTGCCGTCGAGCGAGAAGAGCGCGAGCTGTTGCGCCTGTCCGACCCGCCGGAGGATGACCGGCAGCTCCGCCTGGGTGATTCGCTCGACCTCGCGGAGTTCGTCCACGGCCTGTCGCCGGAGTCGCCCGCTGCGCGCGGCGCGGTCGAGGATCGTCCGCAAGACCTGACCCGCCATGTCGCCCAGCGCGTCGAGCGACTGGCTCGCGTGCGCGAGGTGTCCAATGTCGACCTCTTTGATTCGCGCGCCGGACGAGAACGAATCGAGGAGCAGACCGACATCGACGCCGTAGTCGTTCTCGAACGAGAGATCGATGAGCCGGGACCGCCGGGCCGCGATGATCCCTCCCAGCGGCTGTTCCAGATGCGCGAGTTCAGGGAAGAAAGTCTGCAGGAGCGGCCGCGCCGTCAGCACCGTGACACGGCCGGCCTCGCGCAAGAACCGCGCCTTCACGAAGTCGGCTTCCTCGCTCAGTAACGGCGCTACGAGTCGCTCGACCAGATCCGGCGTCAAGCCGCGCAGATCGGCGTCGAGGTAGACGATGAAGTCGTGTTTGGCGGCGAGGAGCCCCTCTCGCATCGACTCGCCCTTGCCCAGGAAGCCGCTGGGGAGCACGCGCGCGCCGGCCACGGCGGCGAGCTCCGGCGTGCCGTCGGTCGAGCCATCGTCGATGACCAAGACTTCGCGCACGCGCGGGTCGCGCCGAACGAGGGTGATCACGTCGGCGACGGTCGCCGATTCATTGAGCGCAGGGATGACAACGGAGATCACGGGATCCTCCTTGGCCGCGGCGCGCCTGCGCGGGCGCCGCGGCGGTGCTTCACCACGAAGTTGCGTTAGCGAGTCAAGAGCACGCGCGCCGTTCCGACCCGGCCGTCGGGAGCGCGCACACGCGCGAAGAAGATACTGTGCGCGGCGGACGTTCCCGGGCCCAACGTCGAGGCCGACGGCTCGGTTCCGCGTGCGCTCGAGAGATCTAGAGCGATCTCCGCCACGCCGAGGCCGACCGCCTGCGTGGTCGAGTAGAGGAGGCGACCCGACGCGTCGAACAGCGCGACTTCGGCCTGCCCCGCCTGCCGGGAGGCGAAGCGCACCCGCCACGGCCCGCTCGATGGATTGGGGAAGGCGCTGACCGCGAGGCCCCGAGCAACTGCCTGTTCGGGCTGTTCGGGGATGTCGGCCGCGACCAGGTGATCGACGCCGAAGAGAACGCTCATCGAGCCGCAGACGACGGCGCCGGTCGGCGTCGCGGCGACGGCGGCTGTCGGGAGCGAGATCGGCAGCGGGACATCCTCCCAACTGACGCCGCCATCGAGTGTTCTCCAAAGGGTCGACTGGTAGTCGATGGCGTAGCCGCGTTGGTCGTCGATGAAGTCGAGATCACCCACCACGTTCACTCCGGCCGGCGACCAGTTCGCGCCGCCGTTGGTGGTTCGGAAGATGCCGTTGCTCGTGGTGACGACCGCGCGGCTCGCGTCGAACCAGTCCATGTCGCGCAGGTCCCCGAACGGTGGATTGATCAACGCCCAGTTGGCGCCGCCGTTCGTGGTCTTCCAGAGGCGGGGCGAGCCGAAGCCGCCGCCCCCGACATAGCCGGTCTGCGCATCGATGAAATCGATCGCGAAGAAACGGTCGAGAGTGGGGAGGCCATTGCTGCGCAAGGACCAGGTCACGCCGGCGTCGGTGCTGCCGTAGACCCAGTTGATGTTCTGGCCGCCGTGGATCGCGACGAAGGCGGTTTCCGCGGTCGGCGCGGAGATCGAGACGACATATCCGATGTAACTCGGCGCGATCGAGTTCAACTCCCAGGAGACCCCGCCGTCGGTGGTGCGCGCGATCTTGCTCTGACCGGGAGTCGGCGTCCCGCCCACGAGGCCGAAGAGGTCGTCGCGGAACTCGATCGCGTTGATCCCGCTGATGGCCGGCGCGGCCGGCGGGTTCGTCCAAGTGCGGCCGAAGTCCTCGCTCACGCTCCAGACGTTGTAGCCGCCGGCGAAGGTCCGGCCCGACGGGAGGCTCTCCATGGAGGTGTAGACGCGATGATCGCCATTCGGTGTGACCGCAGCGTTGCTCCACGACTCGCCGCCGTCGCCGCTCCAGAGTAGATCTCCCGCCGTGCTGACCGCGACGAGCGCGCCGCCGGGCAGCCGCACGAGATCGAAGATCCCGACCACCGCGAGCGCTTCGTACTGCAGGGTCCAAGTGTGGCCGTCGTCAGTGGTTTTCCAGATCGTGGCGCCTTCGGACTCGGTCGCGATCCAGCGGGTGTTCGCGTCGAGGAAGGCGAGTTCTTCCTGATAGATCGGGCTGTTGGCGAACGGGCCGTCGTGTTTGGGGAACCAACTCACGCCGCCGTTCGTCGTGCGGAACGTCGTGAAGTCGAGTGCGACCCATCCGTTCAGCTCATCGAGGAACTGGATGTCGCCCGGGAAGAAGAAGTTCTCATTCGCGCCCGGCAGCGTCTGCCAGGTCTGTCCGGCGTTGGTGGTGTGTCGGACCAGCCCCGGCCCGACGACATAGCCGTCGGTCGCGCTCCGCCAGTGCTGGTCGACGATCTCCTGGGTGGCCAGCGATGGAAGCGACGTCCAGCTCGCCCCCTCGTCCGTCGAGCGGAGGATCTTGCCGGATTTGCCGGCGGCATAGAGCGTGGCGCCGAAACCTTCGAGGGAGAGCAACTCGGTCGTCGAAGGATTGCTCACCGCCGACCAACTGACGCCCTGATCCTGGCTGCGGAAGATGCCCGGCGCCTGTCCGACGGCGAGCAGGTCGCCGCCGGAGAGAACGCGGACGTCGCCGAAGTGCGGCAAGACCACGTTGGACGGCGTGAGATCCAGCCAACTCTGTCCGCCGTCTTCGGTGCGAAGGACCGCGCCGAACTCGCCCACGGCATAGCCGGTCTGTCCATCCGCTTCGAAGACGAGCGCCCGCAGGACATTCCCCTGCGGAGTGGGGCTCGCCCAGAAGAACTCGTCGGCGCGCGCCGGAGTGGAGATCGCGAGTATCGCGATCGAACCGAGCAGCGCGGCCGCGCAAGAGATCGAAGGCGAAGAGACCGTTCTGGCGTAGGTGAGCATCTGTCCATCCTCGGTTGCGGGGAGCGATCGGCCGGCCCGGAGAGGATAGCGGAGCGCGGCGAAACGATGGACCGGTTCTTCCTCGGGGTCAGGGGCCGGCGGAAGCCGCGACGGCGGCCGCCGCGCGCGCCCGGCGGACCGAGTCGCGTCGGATCTGCCGCGCCGCGATCGCGACGCCGAAGGTGATCCACATGACGTAGACGTACACGTTGCCTCGCTGATGCTCGTCGCGGATCTGGGCAATGGCGAACATCACGATCCAGATGTGGCCGATCGCGAGCGCGGCGTGCGAGATGGGGACTCGACGGAAGTTGACGTGGCTGCCCGGGCGCGTCGTCGCGTAAAGCTTGAGCACGATCCAGAGGAAGGTTGCGAGGCCGACGATTCCCGTCGAGTACAGATAGAACAGATACGCGCTGTGGGGCCACAGGACGCCGAAATTCCGTCCGCCCGCCAAGTCGTAGTACGGTCCGTGGCCGATGAACCAGTGCTCCGGGATCTTCCGGGTCACCAGCATCCACGCCTCGATGCGTGTGTCCGGAATCCCGCGTTGGAACTGTGTTCCGGCGATTCGGCCCAGGAGCAGGAATCGATCGGTGAAGGCGCTGCTGGCGATGCCCAGCAAGCCTCCGATCCCGACGACCCCGACGGTCCACAGGACGATGACCGGCCAATTCAAGTGACGCCGGATGTACCAGAGGTACATCGCGCCGCCGAGTATGAGGATGATCGCGCCGCCACGGTTGACCGAGATGCCGATCATCAACAACGAGGCCGCGGCCAGCGTGATGTAGGCGATGCGAGCGATGCGCCGCTGCGCGCGAGCCGCCATCGTCACGTGGAGGAAGAACATCATCGCGCTCCAATCGGCCAAGAGACCGTGGAACCCGAAGATCCCCCCGATTCGCGCGTCCTTGATCGTGGTGTGGCCGCCGCGGAACAAGAACCACTCGGGCACGAGCTGCGCGCCCTGTCCCAGCCACTCGACGATGGCCGTGAGGTAGACGAAAGCCGAAGTCCAGCAGAGCGCCTGCAGGAGCAGTTGGAGATCCCGCTCCGTCCGGATCGCGTTCACGATGAGCCAGAACAGGACCACGCCCGCGACGATGAACTGCATGACGGCGCCTCCACGGCCCAGGGCGTCGGGGCTGGAGACGTTGATGAACGAGAGGATGTGCACGCCGAGGTAGATACAGAGCGCCCAGTCGATCGTCGTCGAGACGGCGGGAGACGCCTGGCGGCGCGTCCGTCGGATCAACCACATCAGGCAGAGCAGCCCGATGAAGAGCACGTTCGTGTCGGCCAAGAAGATGAACGTCGGCGCCGGGAAGATGAGGCAGAAGAGGGTGACGGCGCGGGGCATCGGCAGCCGGACGACCGCCAGGAGGAACGCGACGCCGACCAGGAGCTTGACGTAGCGCGGCGTGAGCTGGAAGAACTGCATCGCCACGAAGGCGCCCAGCACCATCGCGAACGGCACGAGGATCCAGTTGCTGAAGATCAGCTCCTGGAACGGCCGGCGGTACTGGAAGGCGGGCGATGACGGCTTCACTGTTCCCTCTAGATCGGGTGGTCAGTCCCCGGAGCTTAGCTGCCTCCGAACGGGCGGAGCAGTTGCGGGAGTTCTTCGAGGAAATCTCCGAAGGGCTGCACGAGGATGTCGTCCAGAAGATAGGCGTTGGGCGCGGTCGAGACGACCCGGCACGGCACGCCGGGATTCTGCTCTCGGAACGACCGGAGCCCGCTCAGATCGGCGCCGGAGACCACCGCCTTCGACTTGATCTCGACCGCCAGGCGAAGGTCCTGGCCCTGCGCCAGGACCAGGTCGACCTCGGCGCCCTGCCGGGTCCGCCAGTAGTAAGGGGTGACCTCGGCTTGCGAGTAGTCGATCTCCCGCCAGGACTCGAGGACGAGCCACTGCTCGAAGAGGCGACCTCGAGCCGACCCCACCAACGGGGCGGTCAATCGCTGGGCGAGGGCATTCGTCACGCCGGTGTCGAAGAGGTAGAACTTCGGGTGCGCCACCAGTCGACTGCGTGGACTCCTTCGCCAGGCTTCGAGCCGGAAGCCGATCAGGGTGTCTTCCAAGATCTGGAAGTATTCGGCGACAGTTCGAGTCGCCAGACTCGCGTCTCGACCGATCGAACTGGCGTTGAGGATGTCGCCGCTCTGCGAGGCCGCGATGTCCAGCAATCGCGCGAATCCACCCAGATTGCGGACGAGCGCCTCGGTCTGGATCTCCTCTCGCAAGTACGACTCGACGTAGCTGCGCAGGGTCTGTCGCGCCAATTCATCGGGTCGATCGATCATCGGGGGGAGAGTTCCGAACCGAAGAACGCGGTCGAGATCGAACGCGGGTCCGAGCTCCGCGCGAGTGAGCGGATGCAGATGGCGGACGAGCGCCCGCCCTCCCAGGAGGTTGGCGCCGCCTCGGCGCAACTTGCGCGCGCTGGAGCCGGTCAGGAGGAACCGAACCGGTCGACGGTCCAGGACTCCCTGGACGACATCGAGGAGGACTGGCAGACGCTGCACCTCGTCGATCAGGAAGTCCGTGACCCCTCCATCCGCCGCGGCCTCGACCTCCGCACGGAAGCGGGAGGGATCTTTCGCGTAGCGGAGGTGGGTGCTGGGGTCGAGGAGGTCGACCGACCAGCTCGAGGATTCCGGCAAGAGTCCGCTGAGCAAGGTGGTCTTGCCGGTCTGCCGCGGGCCAAGCACCAGGCAAGACGCTGTATTCTGGATATTTAACCGTCTGCGGAACATCGTTGCCAAAATGCATGGCAATTTGGCAACTAGCTATCTAATTTTTCTAATCGCTTTATTGTCAGTCTATTAGACTATCGATCCGGAGCAACCTGCCGATCGCGGCGGCGCCATCAACCGCGGCCCAGACCGCCCCCACGACCGCGACGCCGGCCGCGCCGGCCTTCCGGCAGGAGGCGACCCGCTCGGCGGTGACTCCTCCGATGGCGAAGACCGGGATCGCAACTGCGGCGGCTACCTCGGCGAGGCGGGTCAGGCCCTGCGCCGGGCCGAAGGGCTGTTTCGACTCGGTCTCGAAGACCGGTCCGAAGAGGATGTAGTTCGCGCCCTGCCGCTCCGCCTCTCGCGCAGAGGCGAGCGAGTGGGTCGAACGGCCGGTGAGCGCCCCGCCGGCTCGACGGATCGGCTCCAGCGCGGACGCCTCCGGCAGATGCAGGTCGAGCCCGAACTCCGCCGCGATCTCCGGTGCGGCTTCGGCCCCGGCGTTGAGCACGAGTCGACAGTTCGCGGGAAGCGCAAGCTGCAGGCGTGCGACTGCGCGGCGCGTCTCGGCCGGACTCAGATCTTTCTCTCGCCACTGGAACGCGCAGGGCGACGTGGTCTGCCCGAACACCGCGGCGGCCGTCGCGACCGGATCCGCTCCCATTCGTCGACGGTCGCTGATCACCATCAGACGGAAGGGAACGATCGCGCGGGTCACGAGGTCCGAACGACTCCGTCGAGCGGACTCGAGGCAGTCGCGTAGAGCTTCCTCGGGATCCGTCCCGCCTCGTAGGCCAACCGGCCCGCTTCGCAGGCCAGGCGCATCGCCCGCGCCATCTTGATCGGGTCCTCCGCGCCGGCGATCGCCGTGTTGAGCAGCACCGCGTCACAGCCCAGCTCCATGGCCACCGCGACGTCCGAAGCGGTGCCCACACCGGCATCCACGATGATCGGAACGTTCACGGTCTCCAGGATGATCTGCAGATTGGTCGGGTTGCGAATGCCGAGACCCGAGCCGATCGGCGCCGCGAGCGGCATGACCGCTGGGCAGCCCAACTCCGCCAGTTGCCGACAGACGATCGGGTCGTCGGTCGTGTAGGGCAGAACGTCGAAGCCGTCTTTGATCAGGATCTCCGCGGCGCGCAGCGTGCCGCGATTGTCGGGGAAGAGCGTTCGCGGATCGCCGAGAACCTCGAGCTTCACCAGGTTCGTGCCCAGCGCTTCACGCGCCAACTGCGCCGTCAGCACCGCATCCTCCACGGTGAAACAGCCGGCGGTGTTGGGGAGGAGCGTGTAGCGCTTCGCGTCGATGGCGTCGAGCAGCGACGGGCCCTTCGAGCGATCCAGGTTCACCCGGCGGATGGCGACGGTGATGATCTCCGCGCCGCTCTCTTCGAGCGCGCGTATCGTCTCCTCGAAGTCCTTGTACTTGCCCGTGCCGACCATGAGACGCGACTGGAACGTGCGGCCGGCGATGGTCAGCACTCGCGTCGCCGCTCGGGGCGACGTGAGGATCGGGGAGGGGGAGGAAGAGGGAGCGGGAGCGGGGGTGTCGGGGGTGAGGTTCATCTGGTCTCCACTTCTCGATCCCAACGTGGGTTGATGAGGAAAGCGCCGCGCAGCGCGGCGCTTCTAACCGCCCTGTACGGCTTGGATGATCTCGACGCGATCGCCTTCCGACAGAGGCGTCGAGACCAGGTCTCGACGCGATACCACCCGGTCATTCAGCGCGATCGCGATGCCGGGCCGTTCGGGCTCGAATCCTAGCGCGCGCAGCAGATCGGCGAGCGTCACGATGTCGTCGAAGCGCTTCGAATCGCCGTTGACCGAGAGATTCATGCGCGGCGGGCGTCCCCGAGGTAGTCCATGACCATCTTGACCAGCCGGTTCGCCGCCACCGGCGCGAGTAGGATCCCGTGGCGATACAACCCGAGGCCATGGAAGAGTCCCGGTCTCGAGTCAGCCACGAGCGAAGGTTCGCCGTCTCCGGCCATGGGACGCAGGCCGCTCCATGCATCCACGAAGCTCCACTCGGCGACCCCGCGCGCCAATCGTTCCGCCGAAGCGAGCACCGAGGCGACTCCGCCAGCGGTGACTCCGGGGAACGGTCCGATCGGCTCGCTGGTCGCGCCCACGACGACGGAGCCGTCGGCCTGCGGCACGAGGTAGCCGACTCCGGGCGCCTGGATGACGCGTCGGATCGAATGCGCGAGATCAGGAGGACGCAAGCGCGCCGCTTGACCGCGTACCGGTCGCGGGCGGTAGCGCGCGACATCCTCGGGTAGGAGGAACCGTTCGGCGGCCGCGCCGGTCGCGTTGAGCACAGCGCCTCCGAGCACCACGCCGGCGGCGGTTTCCACGCCGACCACACGCTGCTGACGCACAACGAGACCGAGTCCGTGCAGCGGCACCCACTCGCCGCCGAGTTTTTGGAAGGCGGAGCGGAGCGCGATGTGCAGACTCGGCGTCCGCACATACCCTTCATCTTCCAAGAGCACGGCCCCGGCCTCTCTCGCGGCCAGCATCGGCTCGTCGATCGCGGCGGTGTCGGGGTCGAGATAGACGCAGTTGGCGCCCATGTCGGTCAGCCGCGCGCAGTGGGCTTCGAGCTTGGCGCGCGCAGCCGCGATCTCCTTGGCGGGGCGGACGCCCGGTTCGAGCGCCGTGACCAGCAACGTCCCCGGGAATCGCAACTCGACGCGACAACCCGACGCCTCTTCCACCCGCGCGACGTAGCCCGCGTAGGCGGCGCGCCCTTGCCGCATCCACTCTTGGAGCGACTGCGAGTCGATCGGTTCGGCGTAGGGCGAGAGCATGCCGGCCGACGCCAACGTCGCGCTCCGTTCCGGCGTCTCGTCGAAGAGGGTCACCCGGAGGCCGCGGATCAGCGCCTCGCAGGCCGTCGACAGGCCGAGCACTCCGCCGCCCAGGACGAGCAGGTCGGAGGGCGTGCTGAGGCCGTAGGCCCGCGCGGCCGGATCAGAAGACGAACTCGGGAGGGAGGTAGGCATGGCGAGGCGCGATGCTACCTCGCCGCCTTCCGTGGCCGAAAGCGATCAGGGCCGAGGCCCCGCCGACGTGCTTCCTCATTCTCCCGCCGGGAAGTCCCCGTCATCGGCTGACGTTGTCCCCGAGCCCCCTTCTCCTCCACCGCTCCGCGCGATCGAAGAAGAGGCGTCCCGCGAGCAGATCGAATAGCGAGCTAGGCGACAACTCGTTTCAAAACGAGTTCGCCGGGTGACCGACCTCGACCGGCCTCACTCCCGACGGGTCTCGGCGCGCGCCCGGAGTTCCTCCTTGACGACTTCCCAAGGCAGCATTCGAGTCCGGTCTTGTTCGATATCTCCGAGTCGAAGTTCCGCCTCTACGATCTGCTCGACCGTCAGGCCATGCTGAGCGGCGGCGCGCTCCAGTTCAACTTGTAGCCGATCGATGTACGCGAGCCGCTCCTGGAACGACAGCTTTTCCCAACTCGGCGGCAGCGGAATCTCAGACGACATGTCGTCCCCCTCGTATCTCTCGAACCAGGCGCCAGCCTGTCATTCCAGCGTTGCCCTCGTGGACGCATCCGTCGCGGGCGCGACGACCTGACGCGTACTGGCAACGACTGGACCGGAGACCGAGCGCGCTACGTCGATTCGTTCAGGACCAACTCGTTTCAAGACGAGTTCGCACGGAAAACGGGAACGCCGCGGCTGCTGCGGCGACGTGACTAACCCTCCCGCAGCGCCGTGATCACATTCTGATTCGCCGCGCGCCGCGCCGGGAAGAACCCGCCGATCAACCCCATCAACAGCGCGAAGATCATCCCGGCGGCCAGGATCAAGGGTGTGACGCGGAAGGAGAAGGCGACCTCGCTGAAGGTGCTCCAGTTGGTGGTCGAGGTGACGATACCGTTGATCGGCAGCGCGATGAGACACCCGAGGACGCCGCCGACCAGCGCCAGCAGGACGGACTCGATCATGAACGACGTGAGCACGCTGCCGGGGCGGAAGCCGAGCGTTTTCAAGACCGCGATCTCGGGCGCGCGGCTGGCCACGGTGGCGTACATCGTGTTGACCGCGCCGAAGACGGCGCCGATCGACATGACGGCGGTGACGAAGATGCCGAGGGCGCGGAGCACGCTGGCGAGCATGACCGACTGTTTGGCGTAGAAGTCGGTCTCGCGATGCGCGGTGATCTGCAGGCGCGGGTCGTCGTCGAGCGACTTCTTGATGGCGTCGAATGACTCGGCGTCCCGCATGCGGAAGGTGACCGACTGGAAGACCTCGCCGCGGAAGGCCGGCATGAACTGTTCGTTCTCGCCCCAGATCTCCGACTCGAAGGAAGAGCCGCCCGCGGAGAAGTGTCCCACGACCGCCCACGGTTGTCCGGCGAACTCGATCGTGTCGCCGACATTGCAGTTGGAGAAGCGCTTCACGATCGTCTTGCCGATCACGACCTCGCGGCGGCCCGGCTCAGGCGCGCGCCCCGCCACGATCTTCACGTTCTTGCGCACGGTGAACGCCTGCGGGCTGACCCCGCGCGCGACGACGTTGGCGACGCCGAAGCCGGTGCGCGGCAGCGAGAGGACGACATACACCTCGGGGCTCACCATCGGTCGGCCGTCGGCGCCCGTCGCGACGAACGGCATCGCCGCGATCGACGAGGTCGTCTCTCGGGAGACGCCGCTGGAGAGCTCGCCATCGGCGCCCTTGCGCAACACGAGCACATTCTCGCTGGAGCCGGTCTCGCTCAGCGCCGATTGGAAGCCGCTGGCCAACGCCATCATCGCGATGAAGACCGCGACGACCATCGCCATCCCGAAGGCGGTGGCGAACGTCGAGACCGGTCGCTCCCGCAAGCTGCGGACGTTGTACGAGAATGGAATCGCCATCACGCAACCTTCCTGAGAGCTTGCACCACGGAGAGCCGAGAGGCTTGGTAGGCCGGGACGAGGCCGCTGAGCAATCCGAGGCCGAGGGCGATCGCGAGGCCGGTGATCACGGTGCTCCATTCGACGCCGAAGCCCGGCAGCATACCGCCGGCGTCGAACTTGGTCAGCACGAAGAGCGCCTTCGCGCCTCCGATCCCCAGGATCCCGCCCAGTCCGGTCAAGAGCATCGCTTCCGTCAGCACGAGCCCGAAGACGGTCCGGTCGTCGAAGCCGAGCGTCTTGAGCACGCCCATCTCGCGCGTCCGCTCACGCGCCGCCATCATCATGGTGTTGGCGGCGACCAGGAGAATCGCGAAGAAGACAGCCGAGCCGATCATCGAGAGCAGGAAACTGATGTTCCCCCACATGCCGATGAAGCCGGCCTGGAACGCCTTTTCGGTCTCGGTCTTGCTCGCGGCGCTGGAATTCTCGAAGAGCGCGTCGATCTTCTGCGACATGGCGGCGGCTTGGTCGGGATCGGCGAGCGCGACGACGTAGGTTCCGACCAACCCGGCGCGTCCGATTCCTTCGTCGAGGTAGTCGTAGTGGAAGTAGAAGACATCCTCGCCCAAGCTCGGATCGCTCGGTGTATACATGCCGCGGACCGTGAACTTCCAATCGCCGGGATAGATGGTCCCTTCCATCGAGACCTGCTGCCCCATCTTCCAACCGTACTTACGAATCAGTTTGGGCCCGACGAGCGCGCCGGTGCGGTCAGCGAGGAACGCCGCCTTCTGATCGGCGGGAACGCTCAGTTCGGGATACATCGCGAGAAACGACTCGGGGTCGACGGCGAAGCGCGAGAAGAAATTCCGCTCGTCGATGTAGGTGCCGCCGAACCAGTTCTGCCAGGTGACCGAGGTCACGCCGTCCATCCCGCGGATTCGCTCCAGGTACGACATCGGCAGGGGGAAGACGAGCGAGATCTTGTTGCGCACGACCAACCGCGCCTCGCTCCCGACCGCGGTGTAGCCGTCCAGCGTGGTGATGACCGAACGCAGCGTCCCGAAGAGGAAGAGCGCGAGCGCGACGCTCAGCATCGTCAGGATCGAGCGGCGCATGTTTCTCCGCAGGTTCGCCCAGACGAGAGGCAGGAGCTTGATCATCGCGTCAGCACTCCCTTGTCCAGATGGAGCGTCGTCTTGGCCCGCTCGGCCGCATGCGCGTCGTGGGTCACCATCACGATCGTCTTGCCCAGCTCGCTGTTCAGCCGCTGCAACAGGGTGAGTACGTCCTGGGCCGACTTGGCGTCCAGGTCTCCTGTCGGCTCGTCGGCGAGGATCAGCGTCGGATCCGAAACGACCGCGCGCGCAATCGCCACGCGCTGTTCTTGTCCGCCCGAGAGTTGCCGCGGGTAGTGATCCATGCGATCCGAGAGCCCGACGATATCGAGCGCCAGCTTCACCTGCTCCGCCCGGCGATCCTTGCTCAAGTTCGTGAGCAGGAGCGGCAGCTCGACATTCTGGAATGCCGTCAGCACCGGCAGTAGGTTGTAGAACTGGAAGATGAAACCGACATGATGCGAGCGCCAGGCCGACAACGCCTTCTCGCTCATCCCCGAGACCGTCGCGCCGTCGACCGAGACCGAGCCGCTGGTCGGTCGATCCAGTCCCGCCAGCAGATGCAGCAGCGAGCTCTTGCCCGATCCCGACGGCCCCATCAACGCGACGAACTCGCCCCGCTCGATGTTCAGATCGAGATCGCGGAAGACGACGACCTCTTGCGCGTCGCGGCGATAGATCTTCGTGAGATTCCTGACTTCGCACAGAGCCATGGTCGAGCGATCTCCTCTTGGAGCGAACGATGGGATCCGCGAGCGCCCGCGCGAACCCGCGCGCCGTTTGGGATCAACGACCGCGCCACGATACCCGAGCCGGCGCAAGCCGCAAGCGAGGTCTCGGGCGGAACTCCCGCTCGACCGCGCCCGCGCGAGGCGTGGTTGCCGCGAGCGAACCAGAGTTCGACGTGCGTCGCGGCGAGAGGCGGCGCGTGGTCCAACGTCACGAACAGATCGGGGCCGTCGAACTCGAACGTTCCCGAGAGCGGATTCCGGACGCGTCCGACCGCGCTACGAGCCGTTCTTCACCTTCATCCCCGCGCGCAGATTGGCCGGCCCGTCGATCACGACGCGTTCGCCGCCGGAGAGTCCGCTTCGCACCTCGCGCCGATCTCCCGAGACCGGTCCGAGTTCGACGTCGCGGCGCTCGAGCTTTCCACCGCGGACGAGCCACACATACGACTGACCCGATTCTTCCCGCGCCGCTTCCGCGGGCAACAAGATGCGCACCCGTGCGGGCGCGCCGGCGGCGGCTTGCTCTGTGAACTCCACCCGCGCGCCCATCTCCGGGAGGATGCGCGGGTCTTGGTCGACGATGCGGACTTTGACCTGCACGGTGGCGCGTTGGCGGTCGGCGGTGGGCATGACCTGGCGGACTTCGCCGCGGAACGTCGTGTCGGGATAGGCATCCAGCGTGACGCGCGCGGGCTGACCGTTGCGCACGCGGCCGATGTACGCCTCGTTCACGTCGACTTCGACCTCCAGGTCGCTCAGATCAGCGATGGTGGCGACGGCGCCGCGCGTCAGGCCACCGCCCGCGACCGAGGGAGCGACCAGTTCGCCCAGCTCGGCGTCGCGTCGCAGCACGGTGCCGTCGAAAGGGGCGCGGATGTACGTGTTCTCGAGGTTCGCGCTCGCGACCGCCACGCCGGAACGGGCCACGAGGATGCGCGCCTCCGCCGACGCCACGCGCGCTTCCGCTTCTTCCAGCGAGGCCCGCATCCGCTCGGCCTCTTGGTTGGAGACGACCTGGTCTTTGAGCAGCTCTTCGGTCCGCGCCAGATCGCGACGCAACTGCTCGCGCGTCGCCTTCGACTCCGCCAGAGTCGCCTGGGTCAACGCGACCTCGGCCTTCTGCTGTTCGAGGAGCGCTTGATAATCCGCGCTCTCCAACCGCGCGATCACCTGTCCCTGGCTGACCGGATCACCTTCGGATACGCCCAGGTACTCGAGTCGACCGGAGATCTTCGAGGAGACCGACGCCGTCGTGCGCGCTTCGACGTAGCCGCTCGCGGTGAGACCTCCTCCGCCGCCTCCACCGCCCGCGCCGCTGAACTCGACGTTGGCCGTCGTCACTTCGACGCCACCGCCGCCGCGCGCCAGGAGAGCCATCGCGAGGACGCCGAGCGCGCCGAGGAACAGCCAGAGATTCAGCCGGAATCCGCGGCGCACTTTGGTCGTCGGACGGTCGCGTTCGATGCGCAAGCGCGAGAGATCGGGCGGCGGCTGGGACATGATGCCTTCCTGGTAGAGGACCGAGTGCGGGACGCTACGGAGCCGTCTTCAGGGTGTCAAGACGGCCGCCGCTCGTCGCTCGCATCGCCTCGACTTGCTGACGGAGGGATCCGAGACGCCGCGCCGAGAGGTAGGCCTCGACCGACCGTGCGTCGCGCTGATGTTGCGCCAGGATCGCCTCGCCCACCAGGAACTGGTCCTCGCGACGGTTCTGCGCCTGGAACGTGTCGAAGAGCACATCGAGGACGAGCACCGAGGCGGTCCCGGTGTCGTGCGCGCGGATCGCCTGCCGCTCTGCTTCCGCCCAGTTCCGCTCTTCGCGCGCCAAAACCGCCAGGTTGGTGGCATAGCGACCGTCTTTCGGATAGAGCGCCGCGCCGCGCTCGAGTTCCTCCCGTTGGGCGTCGCGGAGTCCGTTCGAGGCGTAGACGAAGGAGAGATGCAAAGGCGCGGCGTGCGACTTGTAGTAGTCGGCGCGGTCGTTCTCCACGAGATCACGGATCTGCGCGATCGAGGCGTCGCTCGCTAATGAGGCCAACCAGAGCGAGGTCTGCAACGCCGTCACGATGACGAGTGAGCGCGCGAACCGGCCGAACTCGAGTGTGCCCGCCGCGAAGACCAGCCCGAACGGCGCGGAGAGCGCGAGGAGATCCCAGTCCGTCGCGCCGAGAATCGGGCGGAAGAAGCACAGCGCGATCGTCGGCGGGAGCCACGCGAGGAGGAGCGCGGCGGCGATCTCGATCGGTACGCCGTGGGGCGCGTCGTTGCGCGCGCGATCGGCAAGGCCTCTCCAGAAGCGGACGGCGGCGATCGGCGCGAGGACCAGGGCGGCGATGGAGCCGAGCGCCTGCGCGTTGATGAAGTCCGAGAGGTGGGGGATGGAGAGCCAGGCGTACGGCCGCTCGGGGGTCGGCCAGATCGGGAGGAGGAGGCCGATGCGGCCAGCGAGGAAGACGCAGGCGAGGAAGGTCGCGAGCGACAAGACTGCGGAGAAGAGATGCGCTCGGGGTGCGGTGCGTGAGCGCGCCGCGCTGTACAGCACGAGCGGAATCCAGAGCGCCGCCACGCGGTGCAACGCGATCGCGCCGAGCAGGAGAATCGCGGCCATCCACGGGAACTCACAGCGGTGGAGAGCGCGAATCGCGAGCCACGTCGCGACCATCAAGAGCGCGACCACCGGGGGATAGACCTCGACGTAACCGGCGAAGAGCAGCGAACTCCCGCCTGCGAGAATCGCGAGGTAGATCCAGATCGCCCGGCGCGATGAGCCGCCGTCGGTGCGCAGCGTCTCCAACAGGATCGCCAGGTTCAGCGCACTCCACGCGTAGAGGGCGCCGGACGCCACACTGACGCCCACGAAGACCTGGCGGCCGCTCCCCAAGTCGGTCGCGCCCAGCAAGCGCAGCGCGTGGTGATAGAGCGCCATCACGCCGGCGTCGTGCGACGAACTCTGTCCCGCCAGTGCCTGCTGCACGCGCAGGAGGTTGTCCCCGAGGAACGAGTACTTCGCACGGACGACCCAGAGGAGCGCGACTGGAATGAGCGTGAGGAGAACCTGCGTGGTCGGTGCGAGCGTCGCAGCCGGACCGCGAGTTCGCGCCAGCGCCAGGCCCGAGACGACCGCGATCGCGCCTGCCGCGCCGTAGAGCAACGCCGGCGCCCACGGATCGAGATACCGAGCGGCTTGCGGCGCCCAGAAGCGCCATCCCGCCGGAGTCGAGAGGGGGGTCAAGAAGGCGAGCGCCGCGTGCAACCCGATCAGGCTGAGCCCGAGGACTATCGGGAAGTGAGACCCCGAGGAACTCTCAGTGCGCAAAGGCAGCGAAGTCATCCCAGAAGAGTTCGGCGGGACGCGTGCGCAAGCGCGCCTCGACGCCGAGAGGGAGCGCGCGGGTTCGGCGCTCGTGTCCGTACGGATAACCGGCGAGCGCCGGCACGCCCAGGCCGGCCGCCCAGGTCGCCAGCAGGTCGGCCGCGCTCGGCGTGCCGGCGCGCGCTCGGCCGCTCGGTCCGCACTGCGTGAACTGCGCGAGTACGATGCCCGCGAGGTCAGAGGAAATCCCCGCGAGATCGAGATGGCTCAACATCCGATCGATGCTCTGCCGTGATTCGTGGATGTCCTCGAGCACCAAGATGCAGCCGCGCAGGGACGGCAGATACGGCGTGCCGATGAGCCGCGACAGGAGCGAGAGATTCGCCGGCACGAGCGGCCCTTCGGCGCGGCCGCCGCGCAGCACGCGCAGCCCGTCGATCCGCGGCGAGTGCGCGCTTCCGAGTCCGCGCGTCGCCGCGATCCAACTGCGCGTCGTCTCTCTCGCCACGGGCGGTGTGAGCTGCACCGGCATCGCGCAGCTCAAGGAAGCGATCCCGGTGCGCGCCCAGAGCGCAAGTTGCAGGGCCGTCACGTCGCTCATCCCGAGGAGCCAGCGCGGTCGGGCAGCCAATCGCTCGAAGTCGAGGTGCGGCAACACCCCGAGGCAACCGACTCCGCCGCGCACGCAGAGCAGGCCGTCGACCTCGGGCTCTTCCCAGGCTCGATGCAGTTCGCGCGCTCGCGCCCGAGGGTTGCCTGCGTGCAGGACGTCCTTGCTGGCGGGGCGTCGCGCTCCATCGCGCGCTGTCGCCGACCAACCAAATCCCTGACGCTCCAACCAGCGAACGCCTTCGGCCACGACGCGTCGATCGGCCGGACTGCCGGGAGTGATGAGTCCGAAGACCGCGGCCGGCGGCAGCGCGGGCGGAACGACCAAGCGCACGCGCGTACGCCCACGCGGAGGGGTCGCGATACTCGTAGAACGATCGAACGGAGTTGGCGCAGACACAGGGAGCCGAACCGTACCCGATCGTGCGATGATCTTGCGCCACTCGATTCGTCACTTCACGGGAGACAACCATGAGACTCTCGCTCCGATCTCTAGGCGCAAGAAGTGCAGCGTCCGCCTGGAGCCTCGCGCTCTTCGCGGCGTCGCACGCGTCCGCCGCCACCCTCCAGGTCACCGTGCGCGACGCCCGCACCAACGCGCCGATTTCGGGGGCGTTCGTCCAAGTCGGTCCGTCGCCCGGCATTCCGTTTGGCGCGAACGGCGGGCTGACGGACCCGAGCGGACAGATCACGTTCGACCATGCATCTCTGGTCGGTCCCCAGAGCGTGACCGCCGCGGCCGTCGACCACGCGAGGGCGAGCGTCATCGACGCCGCCGTGGGCGCGGTCACGTTGGCGCTGCGACCCTCGTTCGCGGGATCGCTCGGACTGGTCGATCCCGCCGAGATCAGCGGGACGGTGAGCAACATCGCGACGCAGAGCAACGACGGCAACCTCGACATCGCGGTTGTCCTGCCCGCGTTGCGCCTGGGCGACGTTCTGAGCCAGGGCTCGCTCGCGATCGAGGTGCCCGCCGACACCGTGAACTTCCCGGTTGTGGGCGAGATCGTGCTGCCGGGAAACGTGGTCGTGCCGAGTCAGACGGAGTTGCTGTTCTTCACCTTCTCCAAGCCGAACTACCACTTCTTCCTCGAAGACCAAGCGACCTACGACTTCATCGCACTGGCGGGACGAGTGCCTCTCGACGCACTGCAGAACGTCGGCCCCGACATCCTCAATCTGCTCTCGTTCCGCGAAGTGGGCGCCGAGCGGAACATCCCGGTCAACGGCGGCGGCGTGATCAACATCAACAGCGACCTCAATCTGACGCAGAATCTGACGGTGTCGGTGACCGGCGCACCCAACGGTTCGCAGCTCCAGGTGCTCTCGTTGGCCGATCTCCCGCAGGGGGGAGAGAGCGCGACCTTCTTGTTCGACACCAAGTCCGCGCTCGCCGACGTCCAGAGCAACTTTGTCTTGGCCGGCCGCAATCCCAGCGGAGATCTCTCGGACGCCGCCGCCTTCGTGGTGGCGATCTATCAGGACAGCTCCGCCGCTGCGAGCTACCAGGCCGGGCGGATCGATCGGACGCCGATCACGCTGCCGACTTCGAGGAGCCTGGACGACTTCTTCGAGCTCCCGAGTCTGGCGCAGGCGGATCGGACCTTCTCTTGGACCGATGTGCAGGCGCCCGGCGCCACGACGCCGACCTGGGCCAGGGCCAGCTTCGAGCTCGGGCCGGCCGACCCGAACGACGGCTCGATCCCGGCCGAGGCGCTCTGGGATGTCGTCGTGGCGGCGAACACCCTGTCCCTCGACCTGCCCCTGCTCCCTGAAACAGCCCCCGGAGGGCTGACGGATCCGGCCGGGACGGGCGCGGCTGATGCCCTTTCCTGGACGCACTTCATCGGCGACACGCCGGGGGGCGTGAACGAGGCGCTGAGCGACCTGTTCGACGGTCTGACGACCTTCAGTAGCCGAACGGAGCCGGTGGCGCCGCTCCCGACGAGCGTCGAAACATCTATTGCACAACAGGTTCCTGGACTGGACATCCTCGTCGCGTCCAATCCAGGCCGAGGACCGAGGCAGGTCCGGTGGTCCGGCTCGACCGGACCTCGCGTCGGCTGGGAGCTCTTCGACCTCAGCGGCCGACGGGTCGCCCGAGGGGAGGCGTCAACGACCGACTCGAACGGGCAATTTTTGGTCGAAACGGACCTCGGACCGGGGGTCTACTGGTGTCGGGTCGAGGATGGACAGCGGGCGGGCGTCGCCTCGCTTGTGGTCTCGCGGTAAACCGGAAACTATTTTGGTATGGGCAGATACGGCGGTTGCCGCTGCGGGATCGCCGCCGGTAAGATCCTGCGCGTTGAGTGTCCGAGCAAGATCTTGCCCGAGTCCGAGTGTTTGGTGCTGTGATCGTGAATCGATGACCCCATCCGTTGGGTGGAAGCCCAGAGGGCGTATATGAACCTTTGTCAACGCGTTGCTCTTTCCGTGATCTTGTGCGCCATCGCGGCGCCGGCTTTCGCCGACGCAGACGTCGCTACCATCACGTTGGGGCGTGACCCCGAACCGCCTTTCTGCGTGATGAACCCAGGCGGTGAAGTCGACATCTTCTGGAGTATCCAGCACACGACCACTCCAAACTTCGTGCGTTACACGCTCCAAGATCCCACTCGCACCATCAACCTCGAGAGCCAGGTCTATCCCGGCAACACGGGGTTGAACATCGCGCGTTCCTGGATCGTCCCGAATGGTCTCTCCGACGGGAAGTACTGGGTCCGCGTCGAGTACTGGTCCTTCCAGTCGAGCAACGAGGCGAACGCCGAAGTCACGTTCTACGTCTGCAGCGAGTCGGGCGACATCTGCGCTTACAAGTATGAGGACGTGAACTGCAACGGCGTACTCGATCCGGCCGATACGCCGGTCGTCGATTGGTGGATCTGCTTCGAGACGCCGGAAGACGACATCATCTGCCGGATGACTGACGCCAATGGACGGGTCTGTCTGGAGAACGTGCCGCTCGGGACCTACACGATCTACGAGCCGGAAGTCCCGGGTTGGGATCCGGTCGGCCCGAGTACGTATGACGTCGAGGTCACCGTCGACGGCACCGCGAGCGCGACGTTCCTGAACGTCCGCGAGGACTTCTGCCAGGGCGCCTGCTGCTTCCCCGACGGCTCCTGCGTCTATACGACGGAGAGCGGCTGCGCGGAGGCTGGTGGCATCTACCAGGGCAACAACGTCTCGTGCGAGCCGAACCCGTGCCCGCAGCCCAACGGTGCTTGCTGCTACCCGGATGGTTCGTGCATCGAGCAGACCGAAGAAGACTGCCTCGCCAACGGCGGCGCCTTCTACGGCGACTTCTCGCTCTGCGAGCCGAATCCGTGCCCGCAGCCGAACGGCGCTTGCTGCTTCCAGGACGGTTCGTGCATCGAGTTGACCGAAGAGGACTGCGCTGCCCAGGGCGGCACGTTCTACGGCGACTTCTCGCTCTGCGATCCGAATCCGTGTCCGCAGCCGAACGGGGCCTGCTGTTACCAGGACGGCTCCTGCATCGAGCAGACCGAAGAAGACTGCCTCGCCAACGGCGGGACCTTCTACGGCGACTTCTCGCTCTGCGATCCGAACCCCTGCTCGCAGCCGCTCGGCGCCTGCTGCTTCGAGGATGGCGGATGCGTTCTCTATACCGAGGAAGACTGCATCGCTCAGGGCGGGACGTACTACGGCGACCTGTCCCTCTGCGATTCGAACCCGTGTCCGCAGCCACTCGGCGCCTGCTGCGTGGAGTATGTCTGCACGATCACGACCGAAGCCGACTGCGACGGTGATTGGTACGGACCTGGATCGACCTGCGATCCGACCCCGTGCCCGCCGCCGCCGCCGGTTGGCGCGTGCTGCGTGGAGTACGTCTGCACCATCACGACCGAGGCCGACTGTGCCGGTCAGTGGTACGGACCTGGAACGACGTGCGATCCGACCCCGTGCCCGCCGCCGCCGCCGACAGGCGCCTGCTGCGTAGGCGCGGACTGCGTGGTCGTGACGGAAGTCGAGTGCGCCGAGCTGCAGGGCGACTACCTCGGAGACGGCAGCGTCTGCGAGGGGGTTGTCTGTGAGCCGGTCCCGACGGACGAGAACAGCTGGGGTCAGATCAAGAATCGGTACCGCTAAGAGCCCCGCAATCGAAACGGAGGGCGGTCACGGGGACCAAAATCCCACGCGCCGCTCTCCGGGCTCTTCTGAAGGCCCCGCTGCTCGTCGAGAGCAGCGGGGTTTTCGCATCTATCGAAACTGGAGCGAGGGTTCGGGCATTCCACCTACGCCACGTATCGAACGCCCCTCACCGCGCCTCTGGAGGATCCCCGAGATGATTCGCTCTCCCCGTCCAGGCTTCGCACCGGTACTCGCTCTTGGCCTGCCGCTCCTGTTCGCCTGGACCATGGACGCATCCGGCGCCCGGGCCGAGCGATTCGCTCGGACCGTCTGGGTAGAGAAGTTCGGCTACGCGGCTTGACCGAACTGCCCCAGCGCCCGTGCGGCGCTGTCGAACCTCCAGGCAGAACTCGGGATCGACCGCGTTCTCTACGCCGACCACCACATCACGGGGCCGCTCTTCGGACGGGATGTCTGGGATCGATCCGACTACTACGGCATCTCCGGGACGCCGACGGTCTTCTTCGATGGCGGCGATCGCAAGGTGGGGAGCAATCCGCCGCCGGAGCCGATCTACCGCCAGCAACTCGAAGCGCACCTGGCTGATTCGGCGCTCGTCGAAGTGTCGGTCCAGGCGCGGCTCGGTGATTCCAGGGAGGCGATCGAGATCGAGGTGACTGTCGACCTGGGCGATCTGCTCAACGTGCCTTCGCCCAACACCACCTTCGTGCGCGCCATCGTCTATGAGGATGGCGTTCCCCTCGACGTTCGCGTCTTCGACCATGTGGTGCGGGCGGCCGGGGCTGAAGCAGCGCTGCCGGGGATCGGAGCGGGTATCGGAGCCGCGTCGAACGTGACGCTGACGCTGCCCTACGAAGCGACGTGGGACCCGATGCGACTGCGCGTGATCGCGTGGGTGCAGGACGATTCCGATCAGACGGTGCTAAACGCAGGTTCGGCGATGCTCACCGATCCGACGCCGATCGATCCGATGAGCTGGGGGCGGATCAAGAGCCGCTACTAGGCTTCTAGGCTGCGGGGACCTAGTCGAGGATGACGAAGCGGCGCGACTCCTCGCGATCCCCGTCGGAGGCGCGCACCCAGTAAGCGCCGGCCGCCAGACGCGAACCGCGATCGTTGCGGGCGTCCCAGGCGAGCGATGTTCCGCTCGAAGCGCTCGCCTCCATTGAATGGACGCGGGCGCCACGGACGTCGTAGACCTCGAGCCGCCACGTTCCCGCGGTCGGGAGTTCGAACCGGATCGCGTCGATCCCGTCCCGCGAGGCGGGATTCGGACGGACGCTGAAGCCGCCCGTCCACGCGCCCTCGCCGTCTCCCTCGGGAGCGTCCACCGTGCTGAGGAGGATCGGCGTCCAGATGGCGGTTTGCGCGTTGAAGGCGTAGCCCCCCGACGCGGTCCAAAGCAGCGCGACGTCACCACTCGCGGTCCCGCCGAGCCAGGGCGTGATCGAATCGAGGCCGACCCACTGGTCCAGATAGGCGGAGAACGCCTGGCCGGACCCGCCACCCCAGACCAGCCCGACTTTGCCCGAACCGGCGGCGCTCACGCCTTCGGGAGCGCCTAGGTCCAGGGGGCTCCAACTACTCGAGGCCGCGTCGAACGCGTAGGCGTCGGAGAACGTCCAGACCAGACCGAGACCGTCGCGGGCGATGCCGCCGATGGGTGGACCGTTGAGCGCGACCGAGTGCCAATTCCCGTTCGAAGCGTTGTAGGCGTACGCGGTTTGCGTGCACCAGACGGCGGCGAACGTCCCGGCCGATCCGCCTCCCCGGGGGCTGTTGCCGGGGCCGAACGACTGTTGCTTCCAGAGGGTCCAGAGGGTCGAATTGGCGTGCGCCTCGTTGTTGTTCCAGACGACCGCGGTCGAACTCTGGGCGTCTTCGCCCAGGACGGGGCCATTGTAAGTCGTTTTTACCCAACGATTTCCAGTCGGATTATAGGCGAAGATCTTCTGCGACGTGCGCAGATAGGCGATGTAGAGGCCCGCCTTGCGGACGATAACGGGAGACTCGAGCGTCGTCTGCGTCCATTGGCCGGAGAACGCGCTGAACCCGTAGGCGGTGTTCGAGTTGTCGATGACGCCGACCTTGCCCGCCGTGACGCCGTGGATGGCGGCGGGAGTCGGGGACGCGAAGAGCGCCGAGGCGCACAACCCGGTCAGGACGGCGAGGGCGGATGCCTTCATGGATCCCCTTGCGGTGTCTGTCACTGGCCGCGTCTTCGCGGCCGAAGGGAGGTTTCTCGGATAACTCGAGACAAACGAGAGTAACCGACCCCTTCCAGCGGCTCAAAGCGGTCTACAGATGAGACGGGGCGGGGCCGATCCCGTTGGACAGTACGCACACTCGAACGCGACGGTCGCGCCTTTGATCTGTGGGGGAAGGATCGTGACCACCACGCTGCGACTGCTCGTCGTCTCCCGCTCGGAGATTTTCGCGACTTCGGTTGTGACCCAATTGCGGCGCAGCGGGCTCGAGGTCCGATGGGAGCGGTTCGACGATCCGGATGAGCTGCGCGCCGAGTTGCGGCTAGCGCGGTCCGACATCGCGTTGGTGGATGACTCGCTGCTCGATCCGCTTTCGGAGGTCTGGATCGAATGGATGGTGAAGGTCGATCCGAGTCTTCCCATCGTCGTGATCGGCGACTCGGGCTCCGACGACCGCGCCGCCGCGGTGATGCACATCGGCGCACGCGACTACCTGGGCCGAGGCGGGATCGAGCGTCTCGCGTTGATCGCGCGACGCGAGGTGAGCTACGCGGCGTCGCGCAGATCACAGCGGCGGTCCGATGAGCGTCGACTGCAGGCCGAGGACCGCTTTCGCAGTCTTGTCGAGCAGATCCCCGCGGTGACCTACATCGCCGCGCCCGCCGGCGCCGATCTGGTCTGGGTCTACGTCAGCCCGCAGATCGAAGCGTTGACCGGATACGACGCCGACGCCTTCGCCTCCGATCCGGAAGTCTGGCTGCGTTGTCTCCATCCCTCGGATCAAGAGTGGGTGCTGGCGCGCCGGCGGCGGGCCCGGCAGCCGGCGCAATCGTTCCTCGCCGAGTATCGCATCGTGACGCGCAACGGCGATCTCCGCTGGGTGCGCGACGAGGCGTGTTGGATCGAGCAGGGGTCGGATCATCCGGGCCTGCTGCGCGGATTCCTCTTCGACATCACCGAGCGGAGGATGGCGGAGGAGACGATCGCACACATGGCGTATCACGATCGTGTGACCGGACTGCCGAATCTGACGGCGCTGGTCGAGCGCTTCAAATACTCGGTCGGCGCGGTGGCCGAGAGTCGCGCCGCGCTCCTGCAGATCAACCTGAACAGCTTCAAACGGATCAACAACACGCTCGGACATGCGGTGGGCGACCAGGTGCTGCAACAGGTCGGTCGCCGGCTCCGCGAGGTGTTGCCGCCGGCGGTCTTCGTCTGTCGAATCGGAGGCGACGAGTTCGCCGCGCTCGTCCCCGAGTGCACGCCAGATGAGGTCGACGACGCGGTGGAGAGCATCGAACACACGTTGGAGCGCCCGATCCTGATCGGCGATCTGCCGATCGCGGTCGAGTCGACGGTCGGCGTCGCCTTCCACCCGGCCGACGGGGATTCGGCGCAGGTGCTGTTGCGCGCGGCCGGAGTCGCCATCGAGACCGCGCGATCGAGCGGCGCGGGGCACGCGACCTACGAGCGCGAGAGCGATCCGTACAAGCCGCGGTCGATTCGATTGCTCGGTGGTCTACGGCACGCGATCAAGAGCGGCCAACTACGCGTCGAATACCAGCCGGCGATCGATCTGCGCACCGGCGAGGTCGCCTCGGCCGAAGCGCTCGTGCGCTGGGCCCATCCCGAACTCGGGATGCTCACGCCCGACGAGTTCATCCCGCTGGCCGAGCAAGGTGGACTGATCCGGTCGCTCACCTGGTGGGTGCTCAATGATGTTCTCGCGCAGATCCACTCCTGGCGACAGGTCGGGGTCGATCTGGTCATCGCGGTGAATCTCTCCGCGCGCAACCTGCACCAGATCCAGCTTCCGAGTCGCGTCCAGGAACTGCTGGCGACCTGGGACATCCCGGCGTCGTCGTTGGAGCTGGAGGTGACGGAGAGCGCGATCCTGGCCGAACCGCTGCGGGCGATGCAGATCTTGGAGCGACTCTCCGCGGCCGACATCTCACTCGCGGTGGATGACTTCGGCACCGGCTACACCTCGTTCGAGTACCTGCGGCGACCGCCGTTCCGCAAGGTGAAGATCGACAAGTCGTTCGTCCAGCGGATGATGAGCGCTCACGCCGACGCGGCTATCGTTCGCGGCATCATCGAACTGGGGCACAACCTCGGCTTCGAGGTGGTGGCCGAAGGGGTCGACACCGACGAGGCGCTCGTCGCGCTCCGTGATCTCGGATGCGACTTCGCGCAGGGCTACTACGTCTCACGGCCGCTGCCGGCGCACGAGCTCTACGACTGGGTGCAGGAGCGAGCGGCTCAGCGAGACGCGATTCGTCTGTGATTCTCCCGTCCGACGAAGACGGCGAGCCCGAGCCAGACGACGACCCGCACCAGATTGAAGAGCGCGAACTGCTGCGGGGCGAGCGCGAACCAGGTGGTTCCGGCGAAGACCAGTCCGGCTGAGAGCACGTCGCCCATCCGCACGAAGAACGAATCGATCGCCTGCGACTGGAGCTCGAGGTGGTTGTCGGGTCCGAAGAGTCGTACGGGCGGTAGAGTGTCCGCTCCCAGAGCGGGCGTCGCGGGTTCTGGAAGCGAACGGTGTTAGAGTCCGCGCGCATCCCCCAGCGGGAGACTCCTTCCATCGCGAAGCGCGGCGCCTCCGACTCGACCTGGGTCGATCCCTGCGCCTCGACATGGGTGGGAGAGAACGCGGCGACGGTCATCAGGCAGGCCGCTGACGAAACGCGCGATGCGCATTGTCCCGAGCAAGCGGGAGGCCTCTGAGCGAATGGTCGCTAGAACACGCACGGCGCAGGATCGAGAGCGACCTCGTGGGTCGTCGAGTCCGTTCTCCGCGCTCGCCGTCGCGCGCCTCGTTCTCTTCCTCTCCTTTGCCCTCGTCTTTGCCTTCGCCCCGTCTTTCGCCCGCGCGGTCGTCTGGCCGTGGGGGGGCGGGGATCCGTGGCCGACCTCTTCGGAGCGGGTCGTCGAACCGCTGGCTCACCCGCCGTTGGAGTTGTTCCTCACCGGCCGGGATCTCTCCGCCGGCGTCGAGGCCAACCAGTACCTGCTCTTCCGCTGCGGCGCGCCGCTGCGATGACCACGCCCTCGAGCACCCCGCTCGCCGTGCTGCATCTCGACACCGGCCGCGAGTGGCGCGGGGGGCAGCAGCAAGTCCTCTTCCTCTCGCGCGGCCTGACCCGGCGGGGGATCCGCTCCGTGATCGCGTCGCCCGCGGGGAGCCCTTTGGCCGAGCGCACGGCGGCCAGCGAGCTGCCGTCCCTCGCACTCGACTACGGCGGGCCGTACGCGCCCTCGTCGATTCGCGCGCTGCGTCGGCTCCTCCGTTTGGAGCACTGGTCGGTCGTGCACGCGCACACCGCACATGCGCACAGCCTGCTCTTCCTGGCCCTGCGGATGGGGAATCTGTCGGGGCGGACCGCGCCGACGGTGTTCGTGGCGCGACGGGTCGACTTCGAACCGAAGCGAGATCCGTTCACCCGCATGAAGTACCTGGCGCGCCATCAGCAGATCATCTGCGTCTCGCATGGAGTGCGAGCGGTGATGGCGAAGTACGGCGTCGAGGAGTCACGGCTGCACGTCGTCCACTCCGGCGTCGAGCCGACCGGGCTTTCACCGTTTCCCGGAGAAGAGCGCGCCCGCCTGCGCGCGGAGTTGGCCCTGCCGATCGACGCGCCGGTCCTCGGGGCGATCGGGCAGCTCGTCCCGCACAAGGGGCACGTGCACCTGATCGAAGCGATGAAGCAGATCGTGGCGGTCGCGCCGCGCGCACGACTCGTTATCTTGGGCGAAGGGGAAGAACGGGCCGAGCTCGAGGCCAGCATCGCGCGGCATGGTCTCGGCTCGGTCGTGAGTCTGCCCGGCTATCTGCCGCACGCGCGTCGCTACCTGCCCGCCTTCGATCTCTATGTCAGTTCATCGGTCGAAGAAGGGTTGGGGACGTCGATCCTCGATGCGTCGCGCGCCGGGTTGGCGGTGGTGGCGACCTGGGCCGGCGGCAGCCGCGAGACGGTCGACGATGGACGCACCGGAATCCTGGTCGAGCCGGGGCGGCCGTTCGCACTGGCGCAGGCCGTCACACGTCTCTTGCGCGACCCGGCGGAGCGCGCGCGGCTCGGCGCGGCGGGACCCGCCTGGATCGAGGCCAACTTTTCGGTCGACCGGATGGTCAAGGGGACGCTCGCCGTCTATGGCGCCGCGTCAGGCCGATAGCCGCGTCCCGTCGAGATCACGAGCAACCTCCGCCCGCCGACTTCCGTATCGCTGCACGCCCCATCCGCCGGCGGACCGCCGGTCGTCCCTTGACGGAGGATGCACTCCCATGACTCGAATGATCCTGGATTCTCGCGCGGGGGCGCGCCGCCTGACCCCCGTCCTGGCCCCCGTCCTCGCCTTCGTTGTCACCCTCGCGGCCGCTCCGCCCGCCGCGGCCGACTTCGACGAAACGCTCTCGGTTGATGCGCCTTCGCTCGAAGTCGCGAACCTGATCGGAAAGGTCACTGTCGAACCGGCCAGCGGCTCTGAGTTCCAGATCGAGGTGCATGTGCGAGGCGCGGACGGCACTCGCGAGAACATCCAGGTCGAGCGGAAAGAGCGCGCGGGGCGCGTCGGCGTGGTCGTTCAGTATCCGCTGGAAACCGACCGCAAGTACGTCTACCCGGAGATGGGACGCGGCAGCTCGTCCACCTTCCAGTCCGATTGGGATGAGGACGACTCGCACAACATCCTCGATTGGCTGGTCGATCGCGACTGGCGCAAATCGGTCACGGTCAAGGGAGCCGGCAGCGGACTGGAGATCTGGGCCGACTGCACGATTCGTGTGCCGGCCGGCAAGGAGTTGGTGGTGCACGTCGGCGTCGGCGACATCGGCGCCCGCGACCTGCGCGGCGCCCTGACGCTCGATACGAACAGCGGCCAGGTGACCGCGCGGAATCTGAACGGCGACGTGGAGATCTCCACCGGGTCCGGCGACATCGGGCTCAGCAAGATCTCCGGAGAGCTCGCGGCCTCGACCGGCTCCGGTGACGTGAGCGTCAGCCAGGTCGACGTGACCCGGTTCGAGATCCAGACCGGTTCCGGCGATGTCGAAGCCGACTCGGTCACCTGCCGCGTCTTCGAAGCCTCGACCGGCTCCGGCCGCATCGAGGCGCGCCGCGTCATCGCGGACGATGGCGACCTCCAAACCGGCAGCGGCCGCATCTCCGCCGAGTTCCTCCAGATCGGCAAAGGTCCATTCGAACTCTCGACTGGGAGCGGCTCGATCCGCCTGCGACTCCCCGAGAACGCCTCAGCGGATGTGGAGGCATCGACCGGCAGCGGCTCGATCGACGTCGACGTCGCCGATCCGGTGATCGACGTGGACGAACACAACGAAGTCGCCTTCCGCGTTGGCTCGGGCGACGCGCATTTCACGGTCGAGACGGGGAGTGGATCGATCGAGATCGCGAACTAGTTCTCTCCGCCGGTTCCCCTGGGTCCGCCGGCGCCCCTCGATCCACCCGCGAGCGCTTTGATCGCCTCGGTTGCGAGACGATCACAGCGCTCGTTCTGTGGGTGTCCCGTGTGTCCCCGCACCCAATCGAAGCTGAGCTCGTGCTTCTCGCTCAGCTCGCGCAGCTCGCGCCAGAGATCTTGGTTCTTCACCGGTTTCTTTTCCGCCGTCCGCCACCCATTGCGAATCCAGCCGGCCATCCAGCTCGACATGCCGTCCACGATGTAGCGCGAGTCGGTCGTCACGACGACGCGGCTCGGCTGGCGCAGACGATGCAGTCCCTCGATCACCGCGCGGATTTCCATCCGATTGTTCGTCGTCTCGGGCTCGCCGCCCGAGGCCTCGATGCTCTTGCCGGTGAGGGGATGTTCGAGCACGTAGCCCCAACCGCCGGGACCCGGATTTCCGCTGCACGCGCCGTCCGCGTAGAGGTGGACGAGAGGCTTGGGCTCCTGCGTCCCGGTGTCGTGTGTCATGGAGAAGCAGCCTATCAGAGTCGACGCCGACCCAGGCGCGCGTGTGCGAGTTCGGCTATCCTGCCGGTCCGTTGCGCAGGGGCCGGTCCGTTCAAATGGCAGGAGACACCGATGTCAGAACATCTCGATGAAGACGACGCGGCGGAGCGCGCCGCGCGCGCCGAGTTCGCGCGCGCGTTGACCCAGCACGAGGCGACGAAGGCGCCGGTCGAGTCCGCGGTGGGGGCTCGCGTCCGCGGCGTGATCGTCTCGATCGGCGAGGAGCATGCATTCGTCGACTACGGCGCGCGCAGCGAGGGCGCTCTCGCGGTCAATCATCTCGAAGGGGCCGAGGGCGCGCGCCGAAAAGTCGGGGACGCGCTCGATCTCTACGTCGTCGCGCTGGAGCCGCAGGTCACGCTCGCCCCTTCGCTCAAAGCCGACGCGGGCTTGGCGCAGAACCAGCTCCGCGAGGCTCAGCGGCTCGGGCTGCCGGTCGAAGGAAAGGTCATCGGACTGAACGGCGGCGGCCTGGAGATCGATCTCTCCGGCGTGCGCGGATTCTGTCCGTTCTCACAAATCGAGATCGGCTACGTGGCCGATCCTTCCGTCTGGATCGGCCGCGCGGTCGAAGTGTTGGTGCAGGAGATCGACGGCGCGCGCGGCGGCGCGGTCGTCTCCCGCCGCAAGCTGCTCGAACAAGAGCGGGAGGAAGGTCGGCAGCGACTCCTCGGTACGTTGAAAGAGGGGCTCGACCTCGACGGCACGGTCGCGCGCCTGGAGCCGTTCGGCGCCTTCGTCGACATCGGGGGAATGGACGGGCTGGTGCACGTCTCGGAAATCTCACACCGACGCGTCGAACATCCGAGTGATCTCCTCAGCGTCGGGCAGAAGGTCCGGGTCAAAGTTCTGCGCTTGGAGATGAAGGATCCGGCGCGCCCGAAGCTCTCGCTCTCGATGAAGGCGTCGGAGCCCGATCCTTGGGCCGAGGTCGCCGAACGATTCTGGAAGGGACGCCGCGTCTCCGGGCTGGTCGTGCGTCTGACCGACTTCGGCGCCTTCGTCGAACTCGCGCCCGGCATCGACGGGCTCGTGCACATTTCCGAGGCCGCGCTCCATCCGGTCGTGCATGTGAAAGAGGTTCTGGCCCCGCAGCAACAGGTCGAGGCGGTCGTGCTCGAAGTGGACCTCGACAAGAAACGGATCTCGCTCTCGATCCGCGAGGCGCTCGCCACCACGAGTGAGGGAGAATCGCTCACCGCCGAGCGCGCGCCCCAGGCGGGCGACGCGGTCGACGGCTTCGTCGCCGGCATCAAGCCGTACGGCCTCTTCGTCGATCTCCCCGAGTACGGCCATCGCACGCGAGGACTCATCCCCCGCGAGGAGACCGGTGAGCGTCCCGGCTCCGATCTCAGCCGACGTTTCGCCATCGGGGACAAGCTCAGGGTCGAGGTGCTCGACGTCACCGAGGGCAAGATCCGTCTCAGCCTGACCCGGCTGAAGAATCGGGAGGACAACGCCTCGGCGGAGAACTTCGCACGCGAGAACATCAGCGGGAGAGCGCCGGCCACCGGCATGGCGGAAGCGTTCAAACGAGCGAGCGAGAAGAAGCCGCGCTGAGTCCGGGCGGATCCGGGGCTAGTTGGCGGCGGAGGCGGGCTCGGTCAGAGAGACCAAGAGCAGTGTGATGTCGTCCTCCGGCGGGGCCGCGCCGCGGAAGCGGTCGACATCGGTCAGGATCGATTCGCTCAGCGTCTCCAGGTCGTCTCCGCGTCGCCAGCCTTTGAACAGCTCGAGGCCGAGGCGGTGCGTCCCGTACTCCTCGACTTCGTCCTGGACCGAGTCGTCCGCCTGCCCGCCCGCCGGCGCCGCCGATCTCGCCGCCGCGTTCGCTGCGTTCGCCGCCGCTTGGGCTAACTCGCCGGCGATCGTTTCGGTCACGCCATCGGTGTAGATGGCCAAGAGATCCCCCGGCGCGAGCAAGATCCTGCCCAGCTCGAACGAGGCGCCGTCGATCAACCCGACGGGGAAGCCGGTCGGCCCGAGCTCCTCGACCCGGCCGTCCCGCCGCACGAGCAGAGGCGGGTTGTGCCCGGCGTTGACGTAGTCCATCGCGCCGTCTTCGACCTGACGCGCCGCGAAGAGCGTGAGGTAATCCGACGGCCGCGAGGCGCGCATCACCTGTCGATGCAGCTTGGTCACGAGTCGATCCAGCGGCAGGCCGTCTTCCTCCAGCATCAGGCGCAGACAGGCCATGACGTGCGACATGAGGAGAGCGGCGCCCATCCCCTTGCCGCTGACATCGCCGACCGCGAGGAAGAGCCCGCTCGGCGTGAGCGCCACTTCGTAGAGATCACCGGCGCACTCATAGCAGGGGCGTTGAACGGCGTGGAGCGACCACCGTTCGACGGTCGGCAGATGTCGCGGCAAGAGCGACTGCTGGATCCGCGCGGCGCGCTCGATCTCGTGCCGCATCCGTTCGCCCTCTTGCTCCACCAGATAGAGGCGCGCATTGGTGATCTTCACCGCGAGCAGATTGGCCAAGACGGAGAAGGCGCGGAGCTGCTCGGCGTCGAAGCGCTGACGGATGTCGTTCGTGTCGGCGTAGATCAGCCCGATGACCCGCTCGTTGTCGAAGAGCGGCGCCACCATGGCCGAATGCAGCTCGAGCGCCATGATGCTCTCGTGCGCGACGAAGCGAGCGTCGGTCTGCGCGTCGTCGACCAGGAGGGCGGTGCGATCCTCGAGCACCGTGCGGAGCAGCGTGCGGCTCAAGAGCAGCTTGCTCTCGGTGGCCGATCCCGGCGGATGCGCCGCGCGCACGACCGGCAGCTTCATCTCGCCGTCCGAGCCGACTAGGTCCGAGGCATCGGTCGCGGCGCCGGCTTCGTCGAGCAAGAGGAGCAGCACGCGCCGCGCCGGCACGATGCGCGCGGCCAGTCCCAGCGCCAACGCGAAGGTCTCATCCAATGGACGGGGCGCCACCAAGAGTCCGCCCGCCTCGATCAGCACTCCGAGGAGACTCTGCGCCTGGGCGCTGCTGGCTGGCTCGGAGCGGATCTCCTCCCAGCTCAGCCGCGCGCTGGGGCGGACATCCTCTCCGGTGACGAGAGCGTCGTCGAGCGAGCGGAAGAAGGTTCCCTCGTCGGTGAGGGGATCGAGATCGGAGTGGACGCGAAGCGTCACGGCCCCGAAGCGGAGCGTATCGCGAGGCGTCAGGACGACGCGTTCGTCCGGGTCCAGGCGGCGTCCGTTGATGAAGGTGCCGTTGCGGCTGCCGACATCCCGCACGATGATCTGGTCCGCGGTGGCATGCAGTTCGGCGTGTGTTCTGCTGACCGACGGATCGGCCAGCGAGAGCCCGCTCTCGGGACTGCGCCCGACCGAGTGAACGCCCGGGGTCACCGTCAGCGAGACCGGAGTCCCCGAGACCTCGCCCTCCAGTCGCATCTCCACCTTGCTCACCAGATCCCGAGTTGCGCCTTGGCTTCTTCGGACGCGTGTTCCTTCGGATCCCAACGCGGCGTCCAGACCAGATGGATCTCGGCGTCGTCCACTTCGGGCAGCGTCATGGCCGCGGCCTTGGCCGCCGCCAGGATCTGGGGACCCATCGGACACATCGGGCTCGTCAGCGTGAGATCGACGTCGACCTTGCGGGTCTCCGCGTCGTACTTCGCGTCATAGACCAGCCCCAGGTCGACGATGCTGATCCCGATTTCGGGATCCTCGACCGGCCGGATCGCTTCCAAGATCTCATCGCGCGTCATGGCCGCTCCTCCGTAGTTGGACCGTCGGTTCCCGCAATGCCTGTCCGTGATTCACCGGCCGGACTGTGCGTGATCGAGCGCAGACTCTCTTCCAGCGTGGTCCACGCCAGCAACGCGCATTTCACGCGGACGGGATAGCGCGCGACCCCTGAGAGCGCGTCGAGGTCGCCCAAGTCCTGGCCGGGATCGAGCGGCGCCCCGTGCATCATGCGCTTGAACGCCGCCGTGACGCCACGCGCCTCCTCGATCGTCTTGCCCGGCAGCAACTCGGCCATCATCGAGCCGGACGCCACGCTGATCGAGCAGCCCTGCGATTCGACCGAGAGGTCCCGGATCCGTTTGCCGTCGAGCTCGAACGCGACGCGCACTTGGTCGCCGCAGGTCGGATTGAATCCATCCGTGCAGGCCGTCGGGGCGGCCAACGGATGGCGTCCGCGAGGCTTGCGGTAGTGGTCGAGCACGACCTCGCGGTAGAGGTCGTCGAGTTGCGGTAGGGCCCGGATGTCAGCCAAGGTATCTCCGCGCCTCTCGCAAGCCATCGACGAGCGCGTCGACATCGTCGCGCCCGTTGTAGAGGTAGAAGCTCGCACGCGCCGACGCGATCAGTCCGAAGCGACGGTGGAGCGGCTGCGCACAGTGATGCCCCGCGCGGATCGCGACGCCTCGCTGGTCGAGGATCGTGGCCAGATCGTGTGGATGGACCCGCTTGTCGGCGAACGAGAGACTGCCGACGCGACCGTCGGCCGGTCCCAAGATCCGCACTCCGCCCAACGCGCGGAGCTGTTCCATCGCGTAGTCGAGCACGTCCGCTTCATGCTTCGCGACCGTCGGGAGATCGAACGACTCCAGATAGTCGAGCGCCGCCGGAAGCGCGGCCACGCCAGCGATGTTCGGCGTCCCCGGCTCGAAGCGGGCGGGGATATCGGCCCAGGTCGCGCGGTCCAAGTAGACCTCGCGGATCATCTCTCCGCCGCCTTGATACGGCGTCATCTGCTCCAGCAGATCAGGACGCACCCAGAGCAGTCCGACGCCGGTCGGCCCGAGCATCTTGTGCGCGGAGAACGCCACCGCGTCGGCGCCGAGCGTCCGCAGGTCCAACATGCAGTGCGGCGCGCTCTGAGCGGCGTCGACCGCGATCTTCACGGCGCCCTTGGCCAGCTTCCGCACGGCGGCGGCGATCTCCGCGACGGGGTTCACCGTTCCCAGCACGTTCGAGACGTGTGCGAGCGAGACGATACGAGTGCGCGCGCTCACCACCTCGGGCAACGCCGTCAGATCGAGCCGGCCCTCGTCGGTCACCGGAATGTGCTTGATGACGGCGCCGGCGCGCTGCGCGGCCAAGAACCACGGCACGAGATTGCTGTGGTGTTCCATCTCCGTGAGCAGGATCTCGTCGCCGGCCTTCAGCTCGGCGCTCCAGCACGACGCCAGCAGATTGATCCCGGCGGTCGTCCCGCTATTGAACAGCACCCCGCGCGCATCGTCCGCGCCGATGAACCGCGCCACGCGCGCTCGCGCCGCCTCGTACGCCTCGGTCGCCTCGGCCGCCAACGTGTGGATGCTCCGGTGGACGTTGGCGTTCATCGTCTCGTAGTAGTGCGCCTCGGCCGCGATGACCGAGCGCGGCTTCTGCGCCGTCGCCACACTGTCCAGATAGACGAGGCGATGCCCGTTGATCGGCCGCTCGAGGATAGGAAAGTCGGCCCGCACCGATGCGAGGTCGAACTTACGGGCGGCGGGGGCCGGCGCCGTGGTCTCGACCGGTCGCTCAGTCCTCATCGATCTCGACCTCGACTTCGATTCGTCCGCCTTCGACGGTAGTGGGGAAGGTGGCGATCGGCGCCACCGCGGGCATCCGGGTGACGGCGCCGTTGCGCACGTCGAATCGGGCCCCGTGCCGCGGGCACTCGATCTCGAACCCGATCAGGCAGCCGTCGCCGAGCGGCCCGTCATCGTGCGTGCAGACATCGTCGATGGCGAAGACACGACCCTGCACGCGACAGAGCACGATCCGCGCCGAGCCGACTTCGAATGCTTTGGCGTGGCCTTCGACGATCTCGCTCTCGGCCGCGACGTCCAATTTCTGTCGGGTCATCGTGCGCCTCGACTTTCCCTCGCCTGCAGACGCCCCAGCCGACTCTCGAGCAGCGGTTCGAAGGAGACGCGGAGCGCGTCCGGCAGACGCCGCAGCGTGCCTTCGAAGTGGCCCGAGACGATCATGCGCACCGCCTCGGTCGGAGGGATGCCGCGACTGGTCAGATAGAAGAGCTGCATCAGATCGATCGGGCCGACGGTCGCGCCGTGCTTACACTGGACCTCTTGCGTGAGGATCTCCAGTTCGGGGATCGACTCCGCGCGCGCCGAGTCGGAGAGCAGCAGATTGCGGTTCTCCTGATACGCCTCAGAGAACGGCGCCGCTGATTCGATGCGGATCAGCCCGGTATAGGCCGACCGCGCGCGTCCCTCCAGCACCGTGCGGAAGTTCAGGTCGCTGCGGGTGCGAGGCGCCAGGTGATGGTGGACCGTGTGGTGGTCGAAGCGTTGGCGCCCGATCCCGCAGAGGAACGCGCTCAATTCGGTCTCCGCGCGCTCACCCGCGAGCAGCGTGCCCAGGTCGAGCTTGGTCGCGAGTCCTCCGAACGAGAGCAGGACCGGACGATAGGTCGACCCGCGTCCCACCGACGCGCGATGCGTCCAGTGGAGCTGCGTGCCGGCCCCCGCCTCTTGCACGAGCACATGCTGGACCTGGCAGTTCGCGCCGATCACCACTTCGCTCACGTGCAGATGCTGCAGCGCCGGCTTGCTCTGGATCGCCGCCGTCGGACCGCCGCGCACCGTTTCGACCAAGGTGACGACGGCGCCGTCCTCGATCTCGACCAAGCTGCGGGTCGAGCCGAACCGGCGCTCGTTCTCCAGACCGAACTCCAGGCGCAGAGGCAGTTCAACCGTGGCCCCGCGTCCCGCGCGGACATACCAGCCGTGCGTGAAGGTGGCGGCGGCGAGCGCCTCGACGCGTCCGAAGGTGGGGGGCACGAGCGACCCCAAGAGCGAGCGCACGCGCTCCGCATCTCCGAAGTGCTCGCCGTGCGACTCGTCACGCATCGCGTCGCAGAGCGACCGCGTCACCTTCGCGGTCGGTCCGAGCGGCGAGCCGGTCAGCGGGACATTCGGTCGAGGCGCCGCATCGAACCCGGCGAGCGGATCCGCAGCCGGTTCGTACTCCGCGGGATCGCTGTAGCGCCAGAGGTGCTCCGCGCGATGAGGGAGAGGCGTCGCGGCGTGGGTCTGCCAAGCGTTCACGCGCCATTCGCGCAGCCAATCCGGCTCACCCTGCGCCCTCGACCACCCCCCCAGCCGCGCTTCGCCCGCTCGAGACCCGACGCTCGGTTCGCTGTCGGCGACCGTACTCAACCGACGCTCCCTTCCATCTCCAGTTCGATCAGCCGATTCAACTCGACGGCGTACTCCATCGGCAGTTCCTTCGTGAAGGGCTCGATGAAGCCGTTGACGATGAGCAGGCGCGCCTGGTCTTCGGTCAGTCCCCGGCTCATCAGATAGAAGAGCTGCTCATCGCCGACCTTGCTGACCCGCGCCTCGTGCTCGACCTGCACCAACTCTTCGGCGATCTCCATCGTCGGGTAGGTGTCGGAGCGGGCTCGGTCGCCGATCAAGAGCGCATCGCACTGCACGCTGACCTTGCAGCCGGTCGCGCCGGGATGGACCTTGACCAGTCCGCGGTAGCTGGCGCGCCCGCCGCCCTTCGAGATCGACTTGCTCGTGATGGTCGACGTCGTGTTCGGCGCCGCATGGATCACCTTGGCGCCCGCGTCCTGGTGCTGGCCGTCCCCCGCGAACGCGACCGAGAGGATCTCGCCCCTGGCGCCTTCGCCCACGAGGTAGACGCAGGGGAACTTCATCGTGAGCTTCGAGCCGATGTTCCCATCGACCCACTCGACCGTCGCGTTCTTGTGCGCCACCGCCCGCTTGGTCACGAGATTGAAGATGTTGTTCGACCAGTTCTGGATCGTCGTGTATCGGATGTAGCTGCCTTCCATGGCGATCAGTTCCACCACGGCAGAATGGAGGGAATTGGTGGAGTAGATCGGCGCGGTACACCCTTCGATGTAGTGCACGCGCGAATCCTTGTCGGCGATGATGAGCGTCCGCTCGAACTGGCCCATGTTCTCCGCGTTGATGCGGAAGTAGGCCTGGAGCGGGATCTCGACCTTCACGCCCGGCGGCACATAGATGAACGACCCGCCTGACCAGACCGCGCTGTTCAGAGCCGAGAACTTGTTGTCCGCCGCCGGAATGATCGTCCCGAAATATTTCTGCACGATGTCCGGCCGCTCGCGCAGCGCCGTGTCCATGTCGAGGAAGACGACGCCGAGCTTCTCCAGGTCTTCCCGGATCGAGTGGTAGACCACCTCGGACTCGTACTGTGCCGAGACGCCGCCCAAGAACTTTTGCTCCGCCTCGGGGATGCCCAACCGGTCGAACGTCTTCTTGATGTAGTCGGGCACGTCGTCCCACGTCTTGCCCTGCAGCTCCATCGGCCGGATGTAGTAGTAGATGTCGTCGAAGTCGATCGAGTTCAAGATCTCCTGATCGCCCCACTTCGGCATCGGCTTGGCGAAGAAGATATCGAGCGCCTCATGCCTCAGCGCGCGCATCCAGTCCGGCTCCTTCTTCATGCGCGACATCATCTCGACGACCTCGTGCGAGATCCCCTTGGCGCCCTTGTGGAAGTACTGCTCCGGGTCGCTGAAGCCGTAGCGCGACGCGTAGTCGTCGCCGATCGAGACGTCGGCCTTCGGCCGCGCCTTCGGATCGGTCGTCCCAGGTTCGATGCGAGTCGCCATGTTAGTTTCCTTCCGTCGCGAAGACTTCGCGTTCGATCCAGTCGTAGCCGCGCGCTTCGAGTTCGTGCGCCAGTTCGGGGCCGCCGCTCTTGACGATCCGGCCATCCATGAAGACGTGCACCACCTCGGGCTTCACATAGTCGAGCAGTCGCTGGTAGTGCGTGACGAGCAGCACGCCGTTCTCAGGTCCGGCGATGCGATTGATCCCTTCGGAGACCGTGCGCAGCGCATCGATGTCGAGACCCGAGTCGGTCTCGTCGAGCAGCATCACCCCAGGCTTCAGCATCGCCATCTGCAGGATCTCGATCCGCTTCTTCTCGCCGCCCGAGAACCCGTCGTTGAGATAGCGACCGGCGAAGGAGGGATCGACATCGAGCGCCTTCATCGCCTCCAACAGTTCGTTGCGGAACTCGCGGATCGGCACGTCGCGCCCGAAGCGGGCGTTGACCGCGGTCCGCAGGAAGTTCGCCACCGAGACGCCCGGAATCGCCACCGGATACTGGAACGCGAGGAAGAGTCCGCGCTTTGCCTTCTCGTGCGCCGGCAGGTCGGTGATGTCCTCGCCCTTCATGAAGACGCGCCCCGCCGTGATCGTGTAGGCGGGGTGCCCCATCAGCGCGTTGGCCAACGTGCTCTTGCCCGAGCCGTTCGGCCCCATCAGCGCGGTCTTGCTCCCGGCGGCGATCTCGAGCGTCACGCCCTTCACCACCTGCTTGTCCTCGACGGTGACGTGGAGGTCTTGGACCGAGAAAAGGGCTTCGTTCTGCTTCATTCCAGATGTTTCCTCGTCGGTCATACTTGTTGGGTTTCCTGCTGCGGACGCGACGGTTGGGGATGCAGCGGAAGCAGCCTCAGTTTCTCCGCGCTCACATGCTCCGGGCGCAGCAAGTCGGTCAGCGTCACGTTGACCAGGATCTGCTCGACCACCGAGTCGACCGCGCCCCAGAGCGAGCGGATCGAACAGTCGAAACTGTGGACGCAGACGTCGTGGTTGCCGTTGAACTTGTCGCATCCGCTCGTCTGCCAGGTCGGGCCGCCCAACGCATGGATGACCCGCGAGACGGAGATGTTCTCGGGCGCCTCGGCCAGCCGATACCCGCCCGCTCGGCCGCGGACACTCTGCACCAGCCCGGCTTGCCGTAGGATGCCCAGCAGTTTGCCGACGTAGGCGACCGTCATCCCCTCCTTCTCGGCGATCTCCGCCAAGGTGAGGGAACCGTCCGCCCCGCTCCGGGCGAGCTGCAGAACACAGCGAAGTCCGTACTCATCGAGCGCACTGATCTTCATGGTTGGGCCCGTTCGAGGTTCAGGTTAGCGTGTCGGGGAGTCGCGGACGGCGAGCTGGGTCCCCGGAAGAGCCAGCGGCATCATCTAGGAATCCAGACTCTTTTGTAAAGTATTGATCGTCCGACTCTCGCCCGAAAGTTAGCCCTGTCCCCCGCCGATCCTGAGGGCGTCCCCAAGACAGTGTTGGACGGTAGCTCAATGGTGGAGCAGCTGACTGTTAATCAGCCGGTTGGAGGTTCGAGTCCTCCCCGTCCAGCCAGACTTCCTCTTCCCCCTCGACGTCCTCCACCGTGCTGGTGGGGGCACGAGCGACGACATTCGAGCCACCGAAATCCGGGTCGAAACCGGCAACGGAAGTGGTGCGGGTTGCTCGGCAATCTCGGATGACCGGGGTCTCAGGATCGTTGACGGGTTGCGAACCGCGCGCGGTGGCAACGCGAAGGCGCAGGCGAAAGTGGCGTACGTCGGAAGCGCTCAGAGATAGGCGTCGGCGAATGCGCGTGGCGTCAGGACCAGGACGCCTCCGAAGCCAGTCGCCCTGAGCAATGCACGATCGCCCGACACGAGAATCTTCGCGCGACCACCGATCGCACAGGCGAGAATCCGGCCCGGCACGCCCCCGAAGAACAAGCCGGACAGGACCACGTTCCTGTCGAGGACGACTCTCACTCCTCGCGCCGACGAGCCTTCTTCACGATCCTGCGGACATCGGACGACTTGACCCCTGCCCTCTTCGCCTGTCCGCGGACCTTGGCTACGAACTCCTGGAACTCGGCGACCGTCGGCTCCTCGATCCTCTCGAGGAGAACCGAATCTCCATCCGCCAGAACGACAAACCGCTCGCCGGCTCGGAGCTTCAATGCCTTCCGCACCTCCTCGGGGATCACCACCTGGCCCTTCGAAGACAATCTGGTCGTTGCGATCGACGCCATCGTTCCTCCGGTTGTTCTTGCTGGTAAGACGATAACACTGGTTCGCTACAGCCGAGAACGCGTCGTGGGCGAGGCAGCGGTCTGGCGCCCAGTGTCATCTTGGCGCAGCAGTCCGCTCACCTCACCAGAGACGCTCTCGGCCGTAGTCCTCGAAGATACGGTCCGCCGATAGCACCGGCAGCGACTCCGCTTGCGCCTGCGCGATGAGCAGGCGATCGAAGGGATCGTGGTGGTGAGCGGGCAGTTCGGCGACCGCGAGCACGTGAGCGTGCGTGACGTCGAGCGAGAGGAGCGACTGCTCCTGCATCACGCGCGGAATCAGGACTCGGGGGGGCGCCGGCAACTCCAGGCGTCCCAGGCCGACCTTGATCGCGAGTTCCCACGACGAAGCGGCGCTCCAGAGAAGCTCGTTCGCAGGATTTTCGAACGCCTCACGGCAACGGCGGGAGAGCCGGTGCGATTCCGAGAGCCACCACAAGAGCACATGAGTGTCGACCAGCGCCCTCAATCGGTGGGGCCTGCGAACGCGTCGAGAAGATCGTCGGGCAACTCCTCATCGAAGCCCTGGTGAACCACGATCTTTCCCGCGTAGGCATCCGGAAGTCGAGGTGTCGGCGCAGCGGACATGGGGACCAGACGTGCAATCGGCTTGCCCGCCTTCGCGATCACCACTTCCTCACCCGCTTCGACGCGCGCCAGGATTCGCGACAGGTAGGTCTTTGCTTCGTGGGTGTTGAAGACGACCAATTGCTTGGCTCCCTGATTGTCCACCTGGACCGCAGCCGTAGCCGAGAACAAGGTCTTCCAGGCGCTGGCCGACCCCAGCCGGCGGTCTCGCAGCATCTCGCCGCTTTGAGGGCTGCGGGTCTGGTGAACGGACGGCGCGTGGGGCGCCGTGTCTTCTACCGCGTCGAGCCACGCGGGATGGAGCCGCTGATCGACTGGATCGCACGCTACCGCGAGTTCTGGACGGAGCGCGTCGATCGCCTCGAGAAACGGTTGGAGACAATGGACGAATGAACCTCAGCGACAAGACGGCGCCATCGCAGACCGATTCCATTTCGTTCGAGTTCGATCCGGAGCATCCGCCGGGCGGGAACCTGGTCGATCTGCTCGCGAAGATCGCATGATCCAGAGGCGGCGGCGTAGCCGCGCGGCCCGTCGGCCCTGTTGTCGCCGCCGACGAGCACGAGTAGGCTGTGTGGCTGATTGTGTAGAGATTTATCGGGAGGAACGATGGCGACCAATCTCGCACTCGACGATGCTCTCGTCGAAGAAGCCAAGAAGCTCGGCAAGCACAAGACGAAGCGCGAGGCTGTCAACGAGGCCCTCGCGGAGTACGTAGCCAGGCGGAAGCGGCGGCGCGTGGTCGAGTTGTTCGGAAAGGTCGAGTGGGACCCCGACTATGACTACAAAGCCGAACGGAAGCGTCGGGGTTGAGGTTCCTTGTCGACACCTCGGTCTGGTCTCTCGCCCTGCGGAAGAAGGGACCGGAAGCCCATCCCGCGGTCGAGCGACTCGCTCACTTGCTGCGGGATGGAGAGGACCTGGTGCTCACGGGGTCGATTCTGCAGGAGATCCTTCAGGCGTTCCGCGCCGAGTCGACTTTCCTGAAGTTGGTCCGGCACTTTGACGCCTTCGCGCTCTTGCCGCTCGAACGTGCGGATCACGTGGCGGCGGCGCGCCTCCATCGAACTTGCGCTCGGAATGGGATCGCTGCTTCGACGGTTGATTGTCAGATCGCGGCGGCCGCGCTGCGTCACCGATGCGCACTGCTCACTGCGGATCGGGACTTCGAGCGAATCGCACGTCACTGCGATCTCGTGCTCGCCTAGCCGCGCTCGCGATCTCCAGCACGTTGCAAAACGTGTTCGCCACTCAGACCGCCCCACCCCCTGACGTAGTTACCATTCATCATCCAGACTGGTCGTGGCGTCGAAGCCGGTGACCTCGACGAGTTCGCCGAGTCGCGGAAAGCGGGGGTCGTTGCTGCGGAGCGAGACCTCGTCGTGAGGATAGTCATCGCGTGGTACGTCGATGGCGCGCCCGCGCAGCCCGAACTCGACGCCGAAGTACATGTGTTCGCTTTCGTCGACATCGAGAAGGCCGAGCTGGCCGTCATCTGAATCGTCGACGATGCTCCACTGATCGTGGGCCCAGCCGCGATACTCGTTGTCGAATCCCCAGAATCCGAAGCTCTTGCCGTTGAGCTCGACCAGCTCGGCGAACGACATGCCGATGTAGACGCCGCGCTTGCCGCGCCAGCGTGAACCGCGGTCGCGGACGGAGATGCGGGCCAGTCCCTCGAGGGCCTCCGCGTCGTGGAAGCTGACATGAGCCCGGCGCGTCGGGTCGTCGGGGAACAGCACCACGCTCGATCCAGAGCCGCCGTCTCCGATCGACTGGCTGACAATCTGCACGTTGGCGCGCCCGAAACGCGCCTGCAGGTCGGCCACCGTGGTCTGTTCAGCAAACGTTCCCGGCAGGAGGAAGTTCGGGTCCACAGAGGAGGAGCCGGCGGTTTGCGGACGCCCGGTCTGGCATCCACCCAGCAGGACGAGGCCGATCATCAAGACGAAACGGATCATGTTCGGTTCTCCTGTGAATGACGACTCACCGCGGCTCGCTCGGCCGCGGCTAGGACCGCAACAGGACGATCTTCCGTGTCACGACGACCGGTTGCGCCCCGGTCCCGGGTGAACGGTGTGCGGAGAATGGTACGCGTCCGGCGCCGACGGGCGCCTCCGCATACTTCGTCTGGCCGAATCCGCTTCGGTCACGCAAGCTGGCCCGATGAAGGTCCTCATCGTCGCCAATCCCGGATCGACCCGTTTCCCACCGGACGAGTTGAGACGAGTTGTCGAAGAGACGCTGGGGCCGCACGACACGCCGTTCGAGATCATCGATACGCCGAAGGAAGGAGAAGAGCCGCTTCTCTCGAAGGCGATCGAGCGGGCGCTGGCGGATGGGTGCACGCGGGTGATCGCGGCGGGAGGCGACGGCACCGTGACCACGGTGGCCGAGGCGTTCGTCCTCGCGGGCGGGAACGAGCAGGGACTCGCGCTCGGGATCCTGCCGGCCGGCACTGCCAACGTGTTGGCGCACGAGTTGGGTATCCCGCAGGACCTCGCGGGCGCCGTCAAGCTGATCGAAGGGACGCGGACGCTCGAGCTGGACGCGATCGAGATCGACGGCCGGCACTACCTGACGCAGGTCGGCATCGGCCCCGACGCGCTCATGATCCGCGAGACTTCCCGGGGAGGAGGGAAGAAGCACGGACGGCTCTCGTACTTCACCGCGCTCGTTCGGCAATCCCTCAAGCACCGAGCCAGGCGATTCACGATCGAGCTGGACGGGAAGACGTTCAAGCCTCGCGCCTGGCAGATCCTCATCGCCAACATCGGTGTGTTCGCGGTGCCGCCGTTCAGTTGGGGTGAGGGGATCGATCCGACCGACGGCAAACTCGACCTCTGCATCTACAACGTTCGCTCGCCGCGCGACTACGCCGTGTTGCTCTGGCGGATCGTCACGGCGCGACATCGGCGGGACGCCAGCACGCAGTTTCATTCCGTGCGCGAGTCTGTCCGGATCGAATCGGATCGACCGTTGCTCGTGCAGGGGGACGGCGAGCTGATCGGGAAGACACCGATCGAAGCGCGAGTGGCGCGCCAGTGGTTGCGCGTCATCGTCCCCGACGCCGAGGACAAGCCGGTTGTGAGCGAGCCGGCGGCCGATGCGCCTGCGGACGCGCCGGCTCCGTCTGCGCCGTCTGCGCCGGCCGGCGACATCGAAGCGGTCGCGCAGGATGTCGGCGCGATGATGGCGGAGCACTCGCGGACTTGGCCGCTACAGGGCCTCCTCCGGCACCCGGTCACTGCGTTCGGAGCGGTGGATGCAGCGATCTACCTCTGGATCAACTCCTGGCCGCTCGGGCCGATCTCCGATCGTCTCTTCACTTGGATCTCGCGACTCATGCACTACGGGGAGGGCTGGGTCATCGTCGTGGCGATCGCCATCGCCAACGACCCGCCGTCCGGACTCGAAGCGCTCGCCGAAGCGCTCCCTGTCCTGGGGATGACCACGCTCGTGGTCAACTTCCCGATGAAGGCGATCTTCCGCCGAAAGCGTCCGTTCCACTCCTACGTCAAGGCGCGCGTGGTGGGGCCGAGACCGCTCGACTACTCGTTTCCTTCAGGCCACACCGCCGCGGGATTCGCGGGCGCGGTCCTGTTCACGAACTACTTTCCGGCGGGCGCGCCGCTCTTCTATGCCGTGGCGTTCCTCGTCGGTATCTCTCGCATCTACCTCGGCGTGCACTATCCCAGCGACGTCTTGATCGGCGCCCTCTCCGGCGCCTTCCTAGCGCTCGGCTTCTCGTGGTTGGTGCGACTGGTCGTGCCTGGGCTGGGATGACCGAGTTCGACCCGGTCGACCGATCACGCCGTCTCGCGACTCGGCGCGCCAGGCGCCTCGGCCAGGATCTCGAAGAGGACGTGAGGTACGATCGGCTTGACCAGGTGGATGTCGAAGCCCGCTTCCAGCGTTCGACGGCGGTCATCCGCCTGCCCCCAACCGGTCAGAGCAACCAAGGTCACCCGCCGACCCCACGGCGTCGCGCGAATCCGCGTCGCCACGCCATAGCCGGTCACGCCGGGCATGCCGATGTCGAGGAAGACGACCTCCGGGCGGAAGAGTTCGGCCAGCGCGAGCGCTTCTTCACCGCCATAGGCCGTGCGCACTTCGCACCGCACATATCCCAAGAGGAGGGAGTCTCCTCTCGGTGATTGTGCGCAGCGTCTCCGGTCTCGGTGAAGAGTGCTGACCACGGGGTGAGACACTCTCGCGGCGAGTAATTCTGCCACCTGAGGCCGCGTGCGGCCAGCGTCCAGAGAGAAAGTTCGGGTCGGTCAGACCCCGCTCCGCCCCCGTTGTCCGGCCGGGGCGGGCGTGCGACACTGCCGCGCCGCGGAAATGAGCGCGAGATGAGCACGAGGCGGACGACGGAGTGAGTGACGGAATGAACGCCGGCGTGGACGAAGCAGGGACGCCCGGCCAGTCGCGCGAAGTCCGCCCGATTCCGACCCTGATCGGACTCGGCGCGGCGGCGCTCTTGCTGATCCTGCCGCTGGGCCTCTCGGCGCATGAGTCGCGCGCCGCGGCGGTCGCCACGCTGATGGCGGCCTGGTGGCTGTCCGAAGCGGTTCCGCTACCGGTCACCGCGCTCTTGCCGCTCGCGCTCTTTCCCGTGCTCGGAGTGCGCACGGCGAAGGAGATGGCGACCGCGTTCGCCGATCCCGCGATCTTCCTCTTCCTCGGCGGTTTTCTCCTGGCGCTCGCCATGGAGCAGCAGGGATTGGCGCGACGGGTCGCGTTCAGAATCGCGGGATCTCGAGTCGGCGCGCGACCGGCGCTCTTGGTCGGCGCGTTGGCGGCGGCGACCTTCTTCCTCTCGGCCTGGATCAACAACACGGCGACGACGATGATCCTGCTGCCGGTGGCGATGGCGGCGTCGGTGCGCAGCGACACCGGGACCGCGAAGGCGCTGATCCTCGCGACGGCCTTCTTCTCTTCGATCGGTGGAATCGTCACGCCGATCGGAACGGCGCCCAACGTCCTCTTCTTCGGCACCGCCGCGCGATTGGAGCTGACCCCGCCGATCGGGTTCCTCACTTGGGTCGCGATCACGCTGCCGGTCGCGCTGGTGGTCGCGGTTGCCGGTTGGCTGATTCTCGTCGCGCAGTTCCGCGTCCCGTGGCGGAAGACCGACCCGACGCTGGTGGCCGAGGCGCGCGCGCAGCATGGTGAGTTGGGGCGACTCACGCCGGGCGAGGCGCGCATCGCTGTCTTGTTCACCTCGGCCGCTCTGCTCTGGATTTCGCGAGAGAACGTGACGATCGGCTCATTCCACTGGATCGGATGGAGCGAACGTCTCGGACTCGGCGCTCATGTCACCGACGCGACCGTCGCGATGGTGATCGGGCTCCTGGTCATGCTCGTCTCCGATGGACGCGGCCGCTCGTTGTTGCCTTGGCGTGACGCCGAGCGAAATCTCCCCTGGGGCATGCTCCTCTTGCTCGGCGGCGGATTCATGCTGGCCGACGGTCTGCAAGCTTCCGGCTTGGCGGCGCGCATCGGACACGCGGTGGCCGCCTTGGGTGGGGCGCCCGACGCGATCGTCGCGCTCGGCGTCGCCGGCAGCATGACCTTCCTCTCCGAGCTGACGTCCAACACGGCGCAAGCAGGGCTGGTCCTGCCGCTCATGGCCGCCAGCGCGGAGGCGATCGGAGCGCATCCCTATACGCTCATGATCCCCGCCGTCCTCGCCTGTTCGCTCGCGTTCATGATGCCGGCCGGGACACCGCCCAACGCCATCGCCTTCGCCACCGGCCGCGTCCGCCTCCCCGAAATGGCGCGCGCCGGCCTCTGGTTCAACCTCGTGGCGATCGTGGTGAACGGCCTGCTCACGCCGATCTTGCTGCGGATCTTCCTCTGACGCGCAACTCCAGGCGGGTTCCTCCCGATGAAAGGGAGTAGCGACTCGAAGCGTTCAGCGACAGGAGGACGGGGCGCCTCACCTGGAGCGCCTCGACTTGTCACATCCGCAGCAGCCGGAACGCATGCGACCACTTGTTCTCGCGGATTCCGGGGATGCACCAGAGTTGGGCCAAGGGCTCGATGGCGCGGGCGGCTTTGGCGGTGCCCATGTCGGCGGCTTCCCAGCCGACCTGCTCGATCAGGTGGGCGACCTCGATCTTTGCGCCGGGGTCGTTGCCGCAGTAGAACATGGTCGGTTTGCCGTCGGGGAACTGCGGATCGATCATGAATTCGCTGCCGACGAGGCTGAAGCACTTCACGAAGCGCGCCTCGGGAAAGCTCGTCTGGAGCGTTTCCATCAACGAGCTGTTGGGGCCGGTGAAGAAGCGGAGCACCCCATCCTCGGGGGGCTCGTCGGCGATCGGGTTGGTTGTGTCGAGGATCGGCTTGCCGGCCAGGTTCTTCCGCCCGCACCCCTCGAGCACCTCTGCGGCGACGGCGCCTTTGACCGCGAGCACGAGCGTGTCGGCCCACTCCGCGACTTCGCCGAACGTGCCGGCCTCGATGCCGTTCTCGGCGGCGAAGGCGGCCATCTTCTCTCGCGTGCGGCTTCCGATGCGGACCTGGTAGCCGTGCTTCTTCAGTCCCTTGGCCAGAGCCTGGCCCACGTCACCTGTACCGAGCACGCCGATGCGCGACATGGCTGGAGTCTCCTTCGAGTTCGATCGGTCTCACGTTGCTTCCCGTCCCCGCCCGGAGATGAAAAAGGTAGGCTGCGGTTTCTAGAAAACTGGTCGCAACAAGGTAGGGGAGTGGAATGGCATTGCGAAGTCACGGCGTCGCCAGCGCGTTCGGCGCCGTTTTGTTCGGTTCGCTGGCGATCGGTGCGGCGGGCCCCGTTCGCGCTGCCGAGTGGACGGGCGACCCGGAACATCACGCCACGCTGCGGGAAGTCATCAGCTCGGCGCATCACCCGTGGCTCCACTGGCCGGAGTTTCCCTGGTACCGGGACGAGATGGTCGGGCTCTACGGCGAGAACGCCGATTCGCTGGTCTGGATGCGCGGAGGCAAACCGATTCCGCAGGCCGCGGTCGTAATCGCCGAGCTGGGTCGCGCGGGGGAGCGAGGGCTCGAGCCTGTCGACTATGACGTCGAGCTGTTGGAGAGGAACAACACGGCGTTGGAGAAGGGCGTCGAACTCACGCCGCGCGAGGTCGCGCTGCATGATCTGGCGCTGAGTCTCCTCTACATGCGGCACGTTTCCGATCTGCACATCGGACGGGTCAATCCGAGGAATCTCGGCATCGGGATCGATGTCGAAGCGAAGAAGTATCACGTGCCGACGCTGGTGCGGCGGGCGATTGCGGAGAACCGGATGGCGGAGGTGGTGGCGGAGGCGGAGCCGCCGTTGGTGCAGTACCGAGAGATGAAGCGGCTGCTCGAAGCCTACCGGTCTCTCGCGGCGGGAGAACGGTTCGACCCGCTGCCGCGGGTGAAGAAGTTGGAGCCGGGGCAGAGCTACTCGGGCGTGGACGCTCTGAGGCAACGATTGGTGTTTCTCGGGGATCTGGCGCGGGAAGATAGCGCGGCCGTTGGGGCGGCCGCACGTTATGACTCCACCCTCGTCGCCGCCGTGAAGCGATTCCAGGGTCGACATGGTCTGAATGCGGATGGCGTGATCGGGAAGGGGACGCTGGCGGCGTTGGACGTTCCGCTCCAACGGCGGGTGACCCAGCTTCAACTTGCGTTGGAGCGCCTACGGTGGCTGCCCGATCTGAGTGCGCGCGACTTCATCGTGGTGAATGTTCCGGGCTTCGAGTTGTACGCCTTCGACGCCGCGAACACCGGCGCGCCCGAGCTGCGCATGCCGGTCATCGTCGGCAAGTCGCTCGACACGCAGACGCCGGTCTTCCAGGAAGAGATGCGCTACATCATTTTCCGGCCGTACTGGAACGTTCCTTCGAGCATCACGAAAGACGAGTTGATCCCGAAGCTGCGGAAGGATCCGTCGTATCTCCAGACCGAGGACATGGAGATCGTGGGTGGATTCGCCGACGAGACGCCCGCGCTGCAGGTGAACGAGGAGACGCTCGATCGATTGGCCCGCGGCGCTCTCCGCATCCGACAGCGACCGGGTCCGAAGAACGCGCTCGGTCTGATCAAGTTCATCTTCCCGAACAACAACAACGTCTACCTGCACAGCACGCCGAGTCCGTCGCTCTTCGCGCGTCAACGCCGTGACTTCAGCCACGGCTGCATCCGCGTGGAGGATCCGGTCGCGTTGGCGCATTGGGTGCTGCGCGACAAACCGGAGTGGACGCATGAGACGATCGCTACGGCGATGGGGGCGGAAGAGTCATCGAGGGTGAATCTGAGCGAGCCGCTGCTCGTGTTGATCTTCTACACGACGGCGATCGTCAATCCGGATGGGACGGCGTCGTTCTACGAGGATGTGTACGGGCACGACGCTCGACTGGAAGCGGCGTTGTTGAGGGGGGAACCGTTCGAGCCATGAGGAAGGCGCCTGCCGGCGCCTCGTTTCACCACTGCCGGACGCGGCCGGTGTCGACGTGGACGAAGTCCGACTTGCGATAGTAGCCGACACCGCCCTTGCCCAGGCGGATCGCCGTGTCGCGCAGCACCGTGCTCGAAACATCGGCCAGGCGGATGTCGATGGCGCGGCCTTCCATGTGCAGGCTCTTCTCCGCGACCGCCGAGCTCTTGCTCCGGAGCGCGGCGTTGGTCTTCGGACAGCGGTAGCAGGAGATGACCTGGAACGGTTCGCGCGTTCCCGTCTCGCGCGCGATTTCGTGCAGCAGGTCGAAGAGCGCAGGATCGATCCGCGTCGCTTCGCCGGTGCGGAAATCACTGAGGAACCCGTCGAGTCGGCTCAGCGATGTCTCCACGTAAGTCCCGTCGCGCCAGTAGCAGATGTCGATCTCGGCGTCGGTGTGCGTGTGGAAGAAGGAGAGAGAACGGGTCTCGGCGGCGGTGGGACTCGTGGAGCTCGCGGGACTCGCAGCGGTCGCTCCGCCGAAGGCGCTGACACTGAGTTGGGCGGGAAGGCGAATCCAGGCGGACGCGGACGAACCAACGAAAACGGAGAGAGAGAGGGAGAGAGAGAAGGAGAGGCAGAGCGCGAAAACCGCGCGGTTGCGAATCGTCATCAATGGGCTCCTCAGATGGGCGGTCGATTTCCGCGGCCGTATCCGACCAGTTCGACGTATCCGTGTCCTACGTTTCGTCCCTGCAAGTCGAGAACCCGCACCGCGCCTTCCCAATAGAAGAGTCCGCCGGCCAGTCGTCCCACGTTCTCCTGATCGGCCATTTCGGGCTCGACGATCAGTCGGAGTTCCTCTTTCGGGTCCTGATTGCGAACCGTGATCTCCCAGCGAGCCGGGTAGTCGGCCTCGGTGCGCGGACTCTTCCACCGGCGGGTGCTCCGCAGCGACCAATCACCATCCGTCAGATAACGTACGGCGGCGGTAGGGTCGGTCTGGATGAGCGTGCCGCGCGCCCCGTCGGTCGTATCGTCGGCGCGGCGCAGAAGATACAACATCACGTCGCGACCGTCGTCCAATTGCAGGCTGAACCAATCCCAGCCCACTTGGCCGGAATCGAGATGACTCGAACCGAACTCCTTGTCCATCCAAGAGAGCCCTGTGACGGCCAGTTTCCGACCGTCGAGTTCGAGTGAGCCGCGGGTGTCGAGCCGGGTAAAGCTGTAGTACTGGCTCGCGGCGTCGGCGAGAGGGTCGCTGCTCTTGCGGCTGTAGCCGTTCGGCCCCTGGAAGACGAGCGGGCGCGCCGCGTCGGTGGTGAGATCGAACGCCATCCGCTTGGCGTCGTCGCGCATGGAGAGATCGAAGCCGTTTCCGTTCCACCGCACGCTCCAGCGCGCATCGGTGCCCGCCGGGGCCAGCGACCAGGCGAGGCGCGGATCGGGTGCGACCGGGAACCCACCGAGAAACGGCGTGACGCGGTAGAGCACCTCGGAGAAACGGTGCTCGTCGCCTTCGAGATCGCCGATCGAGGCGTGGCCCATGATCAGCTCGTCGCTGGACCAATCCGAGCCGCGCGCGGCGGTCGTGTCTCGGTCTTGGCGCGGAACGAGCCCCACGCGAAAGAAGGTGAATTGGTAGCCGAAGCGCCGGCCTTCGGGCGTCGCGAGTTGGCCGGTGAAGTACCACCACTCGGTCCGGTAGCCGTGGTGGGCGCGGTGGTCCTCGGGAAACGACCAGACGTAGTCGGGACGGGCGAGTTTCCAGCCCTCCGGGGATGTCGTCGCGGCGCTGCTCTCCAGCAGAGGGAGGAGCACGCAGAGCGCGAGCGGTGCGAACAGCGCACGCCGCGCGCCGGTCACACGTCCTCCCGACTCAGTTCGCCGGCGGGGACGTTGCTGGCGCGAAACGCCGGGTAGAGGCTCGCGAGCAGGGCCGCCGCCAGAATCGTGGCGCCTTGCAGTAGGAGCGCGCCGCCGGGCCAGGCGGGACGGATCGTCCATCCGAAGTACGCCAGGTTGATGCCATAGATAAGGAGAGCGGCGAGCGCCACGCCGCCGACGCCGCCCAAGAGGAGCCCGAAGAGCCCGATCCCGAGCCCCTCCCCGACGAAGGTCAGAAAAATCTGCGAGCGCAGGGCGCCGAGCGAGCGGTAGAGCGCCAGTTCCGCGATCCGCTCGCGCGCGAGGACCAGGAGGGTGAGGGCGATGCCGGTCGCAGCGATGAGCAGCGCCATTCCCTGCAAGATCCGCGTGATGGCGAAGGTCTGATCGAAGATGGCGAAGACCTCCTGGCGCAGGAGCCGGTTGCTGCGGATCTCGAGCGGGGCCGGAGCGAGCGAGGCGCGGAGGGCGTCGACGAAGCGTTCCACGTCGACGCCGGGCGTCAGGTAGAGCGCCAGATTGTTGATCGGGCCCGGACCGAAACGCTCTTCGAGGAAGCGAAGGTCCATGCCGGCGGCGCCTTCTTCCGAGCTGTAGTCGTACGAGACTCCCGCGATCGGCATCGCGATGAGGCCTTTCGTCGAGTGCACCTTCAGGGTGTCGCCCACCCAGAGCCCCGCTTTGCGAGCCAGCGGCTCGGTCACGATCACCGCGCCGTCGTTCTCCACTCGTCGCAGCGCTTCCTCGGGGTCACCGGCCAGGAGCGGGAAGCGCTGCTCGCCCCCCTCGATGCCGATACGAACTCCGGCTACTCGGATCCGACGTCCGTCCTGGGTCTGCGCGAAGAACTGTCGCAGGACATCGACCGCGCGCACCTCGGGCATCCGCTCGCACCGCTCGACGAGCGAAGAATCGATGGTGGCCTCGCGGCCCGCGCGGGCCCAAGACGAGGTCGTGATGTAGACGTCGGCCTGGAGCGTGACGTCGACCCAGGTGGAGACGGTCTCGCGAAAGCTGCCGACCAAGAGCGTGATCGCGACCAACATGCTGACCGCCACGCCGAGAGCGGCGATGGCGAAGGAGGTCGTCTGGAGCCGCGCCTCGAGCGAGCGCAGGCTGTAACGAAGGCCGAAGCCGCGCGGAGAGATGCGGCGGCAGACCGTCTGCACGAAGGCCGGTGTGCAGAGTGCGAGCGAGATCAACACGAAGAGGCCGAGCGCGAAGCCGGACGGTTTCCATCGGGATCCGCCCGCCAGATAGATCAGCGCGCCGAGCGTGAGGAGCGAGAGGCCGACGGCGGCGGCGCGCGGCGCGAGGGAGGAGATCTTCTCGCGCAAGGTGAACGCGACGAGCAGGCCGCGAACGTCGCGGCGTCCCAAGTCGAGAGCGGGGAGGATCGCGCCGAGCAGCGCCCCGCCGATCCCGATGGCGGCGGCGGAGAGATAGAGGGAGAGCGGCAGCTCCAAGCGTTCGATCTCGTCCAGCAGGTAGAGATTCGAGAGCGTCGCGCTCACGATGTCGACATTGGCCTGGGCGGCGAAGTACCCGAGCGGAATGCCCAGCGCGACGCCCAAGGCGCCGAGGAGCGTCACCTCCCCGAGGATCAGTCCGAGGACCTGACCCCGCGTCGCGCCGAGTGCGCGGAGCAGACCGAACTCTCCGCGGCGGCGCACGAGCGAGGCCTGCGTGCTCGTATAGATGAGGAAGAGTCCGACGACGAGACTGATGAGGCTGAGCGCCGTCAGATTCAGACGGAAGGCCGAGAGGAGACCCGCCGCCTGCGACTCCCGCTGCTGCGGCGTGAGCGCCTGGACCTGCGGTCCGAGGCGCGTCTCGAGCCGCCGCGTCAGTTCGCCGATGTCCTGTCCGTCGCTCACGCGCACGTCGATCTGGTGGATCTCGCCGCGGCGGCCCAGGAGCGCCTGCGCCTGCGCGATGTCCATGAGCGCGATCTTGCGGCTCGCCGTCGGCGCGTACCGCTGGAAGTCGACCATCGCCCCCACCTGGAGCGTCGCGCGTCGCGAGCCGCTCGAGACCACGAAGCTGTCTCCTACCGCCCAGCCGCGTTCCTGCGCGAACGCGGGCGAGAGTGCGACCCAACCGGGAGTCGAGAGCGCCGCGGCGATGGCGCTGGGTCCACGATTCGCCGCGGTCTCCTCGGCCGCGCCCTCGATCGGAAAGCGCGTCGGCGCGAAGAAGTCGACACCGACGATCTCCAAGAAGATGGCGCCAGCGAGGCCACGCTGGGAGTTGGCGCGCGCGGGACCGTCCTCCAGCGCGACGTCGATGCGATAGAGCGGCCAGGCGCCGGCGACACCGGGCGTGCCGAGCACACGCGCGAAGATCGAATCCGGGAGCGTGGGGGTGCGACCGACGAGACTGAAGTCGGCCTCGCCGCTCACCGCCTGCACGCCGCCGCGGAACGCGGAGAGCGCATTGAGATTCAGGATCTGGATGCAGAGCACCGAGGCGACGCCGAGGGCGACGCCGGCGACGGTCAGCAGATAGAGGCTGCGCGAGCGACGGATGTGACTGGCGAGCGTGGCGAGGAAGTAGCGGTTCACGGCGTACGCTCCAGCGCGCCATGTACGACCCGCCACACCTCATCCGCCTTCGCCGCCAGCTCCGCGCTGTGCGTCACGTAGACGAGCGCGCTCCCCTCTTCCTCGGTCAAGCGAACGAGCAGATCCATGACGGCGCGGCTCGTCTCGTCGTCCAGATTTCCGGTCGGCTCATCCGCCAACAGGAGTTTCGGGCGGCGCAAGAGCGCGCGACAGATCGCGATCCGCTGCATCTCGCCGCCGCTCAGCTTCTGGACCGAATCGCGCGCGCGCGATTCGAGGCCGACGCGCGTGAGCAGTTCGACGACTCGCGGTTCCCAGGAGGAGGGGCGCTCGCCCGCGATCATCGCGGGGAGCGCCACGTTGTCGCGCACATCGAGATGGGGAAGCAGATGGAAGAACTGGAAGATGAGCCCGACCGTGCCGCGACGCTCGAGCGTCCGCTCGCGATCCGAGAGGTTCGCCAGGTCCCGTCCCGCCAACCAGACCGAGCCGGCGGTGGGGAGATCGATGCCCGCGGCGAGATGCAGCAGCGTCGACTTCCCGCTGCCGCTGCGCCCCACGATCGCGATGCGGCGGCCCGGCTCGATGTCGATGGAGACGTCGCTGAGTACGCGCCTGGGCTCGCCGCCTTCCCGGGGGTAACTCTTGTCGACGTTGCGCAGCGAAAGGATGGGCGCGGGCATGAAGCGGGAGAATACCTTGGAATGACGATCGACTCGATGAAACCTCGGGCCCCCGAGCGGCGTCGAACGCAGTCACTGGCCCGCCGGGGCAGGGTGTATGTTCGACGCTGGCGAGCGAGCCCACGCGGAGGAGGAGAGACATCTTGGCCAAGTTCATGCAGCCCGAGGAAGACAAGGTCCGACAGATCCCGGAGGAGCTCCCGATCCTCCCGCTTCGCAACACACTCGCCTACCCCTACATGGTCCTGCCGCTGGCGGTCGGGATCCCGCGATCGGTCAAGTTGATCGAAGACGCGTTGCAGGCCGACAAGTTGATCGGGCTGGTCGGCATGGCCGACGGCAGCATCGAGGAGCCGACGACCGATCAGGTCTGGAAGACCGGCACCGTCGCGCGCATTCACCGCGTCGTGCGCACGCCGGATGAGAGCATCCAGGTGATCGTGCAGGGGATCGAACGATTCCGCGTGGTCGAGTGGTTGGAGCCGGCGCCCTATCTCCGCGCGAAGATCGCGATCGCGCCCGACATCATCGAGGCCGATCTCGAGCTCGACGCGCTGGAGCGGAGCCTGCGCGCGCTGACGCGTGAAGTCGTTGCACTCTCGCCGAATCTTCCCGATGAGGTGAACCGCTTCCTCGCTCAGGTCGACCAGGTGCGGCACCTGGTCTATCTGGTGGCGGCCAATGCGCGCCTCAAGAAGGAAGAGGGGCAGGCCGTGCTCGAGGCCGACAACCTGAAGGAAAAAATTCGCCTGCTCATGCGTCACCTCACACGGGAAAAAGAGGTGCTCAGTCTCGAGCAGAAGATCCAGTCGGATGCGCACGAGGAGATGGACAAGGCGCAGCGCGAGTACTACCTGCGCCAGCAGCTCCGCGCGATCCGCAAGGAACTGGGAGAAGACGAGGAAGGCGACGCGGTGGTCGAGGACTATCGCGAGAAGATCGAGGCGGCCAACCTGCCCGAGGAAGCGAAGCGCGAGGCGAACCGCGAACTGCGACGGCTGCAGGCCATGCCGGCGCAGTCGGCCGAGCATTCCGTCATCCGCACCTATCTCGACTGGTTGATCGATCTTCCGTGGATGAAGCGGAGCGACGACGATCTCGATGTCCAGAAGGCGCGGCGGATCCTCGACGAGGACCACTACGACCTCCAGAACGTGAAGGACCGGATCATCGAGTTCCTCGCGGTGAACAAGCTGGTCGCCGAGCGCGGGCGTGTGGCTGCGGGTCTTGCGGAAAGTCTCGAGGAGACGCCGGCCGAGTCGCGAGCAGGGGTAGGACCGGTCTCGGATGCGCCGATCGGAGACGTGCCGCCGATCGACGCGCCGATCGACGCGCCGACCGACGCGCCAATCGAGCCGCCGACCGAGACGCCGCCGAGCGAAGACGAGCCGGCGGCCGGCACGATCATCTGCTTTGCCGGTCCTCCGGGAGTCGGCAAGACCAGTCTGGGGCAGAGCATCGCGCGCGCGTTGGGTCGGAAGTTCACGCGCATGAGCCTCGGCGGCATGCGCGACGAAGCGGAGATCCGCGGGCACCGCCGCACCTATGTCGGCGCCATGCCGGGTCGGATCATCCAGGGAATCAAGCGAGCCGGAACTCGGAATCCGGTCTTCATGCTGGACGAAGTCGACAAGCTCGGCGCCGATTGGCGCGGCGATCCCTCGAGCGCGCTGCTCGAGGTGCTCGACCCGGTGCAGAACAAGGCGTTCCGCGATCATTACCTGGACGTCGACTTCGATCTCTCGGAGGTGATCTTCATCGCGACAGCCAACCATCTGGAGACGATCCCGGGGCCGCTGCGCGACCGGATGGAGATCATCGAGCTGGAGGGATACACGGAGCACGAGAAGCTGGAGATCGCGCGAAAGTATCTCGTCCCGCGGCAGCGCCAACGGAACGGGCTGGCCGAGGGGGAGATCGCGTTCGAGGACGACGCGCTGCGCAAGATCATCCGCGACTACACGCGTGAGGCGGGAGTGCGCGACCTGGAGCGCCAGGTCGGCTCGATCTGTCGGAAAGCGGCGGTCGGCGTGGCGGCGGGCGACGCCGCGGAGGTGGTGGTGACGCCTCCGCTCGTGCGGCAGTGGCTCAAGCGGGAGCGGTTCCAGAGCGAGGCGTCCGAGAGTCTGCGGCTACCGGGGATCGCGACTGGCCTGGCGGTGACGCCGGGCGGCGGGGACATCCTCTATATCGAGGCGACGCGGATGCGCGGCAAGGGCGAGCTGACGCTGACGGGTCAGCTCGGCGATGTCATGCGCGAGAGCGCGCGCATCGCGCACAGTTGGGTGCGGTCGAAGGCCGGTCTCTTCGGCGTCGAGCCCGAGGTGTTCGAGCGGAGCGACCTCCACATCCATGTGCCGGCCGGCGCCGTGCCCAAGGATGGACCGTCCGCGGGAATCGCGATGGTGACGGCGATCGTCAGCCTTTTCGTGGGACGCGCCGCCAGCCAGGGCGTCGGCATGACCGGTGAGGTCACGCTCCGCGGCCGAGTGCTGCCGATCGGCGGCCTCAAGATGAAGGCGCTCGCGGCGCACCGAGCGGGGCTCCACACGGTGGTCCTGCCGAAGCGAAATGAAGGGGATCTCGAGGAGCTACCCGAAGAGGTGCGGCTCGCGATGCGATTCGTCCCCGTCGAGACGATCGAGGAAGCGCTCGCGGTCACCTTGCCGATGGACGAGATCCGGCCCTTCGGCGATCCCGTCGGCGTCGGCGCCGGAACGCGCGGAGAGCACGGACGCTAGGCGCCCGTGCTTCCTTTTTTTTCGAACCGCGGACGAGGACGCGAATCACTCGTTCATCAACCAGATCTCGCTGACCCGCGCCTTCTCCATCGCCGGACCGTCGCTCGCGGGCGCCGTCGTCATCCTGGCGCCGAACGACGCGACCTCGATTCGGTCCTTCGCGACTCCGGAGTTCACGAGGATCTGCCGGATGGCCTGGGCTCTCTGCATTCCGAGGTTCTCGCCATTGGCCTTCTCCCCGCCCGCGTCGGCGAACCCGATCGCAATGACTTGGATGTTCGGCCTGGCCTGCATGTCCTCGGCGAGGGTCCGCAGGACCGCGGTCGCCTCTCCGTCCACGCCGGCGGAGAGTGACGAGAATCCGATGCTCTTGAGCAGGTAGTTGGGCTTGTGGGACGGATCCGGCGTCGGCATCGCGTCATAAACCCAACGCCGCTGTTCCGCCTCGGGTACGTAATACTCCCGAGCCGCCTCGCCGTGCATCGAGGTGTCGCCCGTTTCCGAGACTTCCACGCCTGGTCTGGCCGCCGTGTTCTTCTTGCTGCAGCCGCCGACCAGGACGAGGCCAAGGACGCACCAGGCCAGGCTACGTACGAGGTCCTTCTCTTTCATCGCAATACCCCCAAGGCTAATCTCCTCGCTCACTATCTCATCAGTTGGTCCATCCGGACCGACTCGATACTAACGACAGGATCGGCCCGCGTGAACATGCCAGGAGGCGATTGATGCAGAAGTTGGTCGAGTGCGTTCCCAATTTCAGCGAGGGGCGGGACCGCGCCACCCTGGACGCGATCACGGCAGCCGTCGGATCGGTCGACGGCGTTCGGGTGTTGGATCTCGACCCCGGGGCCGCCACTCACCGCACTGTTTTCACCATCGTCGGCCCACTGGACCGGATCGGCGAGGCGGCCTTCCGCGCGATCCGCGTCGCGACCGAGCGCATCGACATGAGCCGCCACCTCGGGGCGCACCCGCGGATGGGCGCGACCGATGTCTGTCCGTTCGTCCCGATCGGCGACACCACGATGGAGGAGTGTGTCGAGCTGGCGCGTGCGCTCGGCGAACGGGTGGGCCGCGAGTTGGACATTCCGGTCTATCTCTACGAGGCGGCGGCGGCTCGTCCGGAGCGCCGCTCGCTCGCCGATATCCGTACGGGTGAGTACGAGGGCCTCGGCGCCAAACTGGCCGATCCGAACTGGGCCCCCGATTTCGGACCGGCGGAGTTCCGGCCCAAGAGCGGCGCCACCGTGATCGGCGCGCGCGAATTCCTCATCGCATACAACGTCAACCTCAACACCCGCGACAGGAAACTCGCGACGCAGGTTGCGCTCCGCATTCGGGAGAACGGCCGGCTGAAACGGGACGCGGACGGCGCGGTGGTCGTCGATGCAGCGGGGAACAAGGAGCGCGAGCCGGGCCTGCTGCCCGCGGTGCGCGCCGTCGGTTGGTATATCGAGGAGTACGGGCGCGCGCAGGTCTCGATCAATCTGCTCGATTACAAGCGGACGCCGCCGCATCGCGCGTTCGATGTCTGCGTGGAAGAGGCCGCGAAGCTCGGACTGCGCGTGACGGGGAGCGAGTTGGTCGGGCTGATCCCGAAAGAGGCGCTGCTCGTTGCCGGGAGACACTATCTGGCGCGACAGGGGAAATCGTCCGGCGTTCCCGAGCGCGAACTCGCGCACATCGCCATTCGCTCCCTCGGTCTCGATGAGCTCGGGCCGTTCGATCCGCAGCAGAAGGTGATCGAATACCGCGTGGCCGATCGTGATCGCGATCGTTCGCTCGTCGAGCGCACCGTGCGCGATTTCGTCGACGAGGTCTCCACCGAATCCCCCGCGCCGGGGGGCGGCAGTGTCGCGGCGCTCTGCGGCGCCATGGGCGCGGCGTTGGCGGCCATGGTGGCCAATCTCACGGTGGGACGAAGGGGGAGCGAAGCGGCTTGGGAAGCGATGCGCGGGACCGCCGCGCGTGGGCAGTCGCTGAAAGACCTGCTGCTCGCCGCCGTCGATGAGGACACGCGTGCATTCGACGCGGTCTTGGTGGCGGGTCGACTTCCGAAGGGATCGACGCAGGAGCAGTCCGCGCGATTGGCCGCAGTAGAAGCGGCGAATCAGCGAGCCACGCTCGTCCCGCTCGGAGTGGTCGAGCGTTCACTCGAAGTGCTCGAACTGGCCGCCGAGGCCGCCGCCAAGGGAAATCCCAACAGCCTGAGCGACGCCGGCGTCGCCGCTCTCTGCGCCCGCGCCTGCGCCGAGGGCGCCTGGCTCAACGTCGGCATCAATCTGAAAAGTCTGTCCGAGCTGGAAGGTGCGGACACCGCCTGGATCGAGACGACACGCGACCGCGCGGCCGACCTACTGGTGCGTGCGAGGATCCGGGCGCAGGAAGTGCTGGGGGCGGTGCAGGGGAAGTTGGGCGCTGCATAGCGCAGCGAAGTGAGGCCGGGGTGGAGCTGAAGGTGGTGCGCTCAACTCCGCGGTTCGCAGCGAACCTCGCGAACGTAACCTCACTTCAGATTGGCTCGATGGAGGCCACCGTGAATCCTCGGCTGATCGCCGCCGCACGTCGCTCTCGCAGCTCTCGTACACGCCAAGTTGATCAACCTTGACGTTGACGCGACCGCAATCCGGCGCCACGGTAAATTTCGTGCGGGATCGGCAGGGGTCGGCTTGAGTCGTCGCCCCTTGCCGTGAGAGTCGCACGTTGTGTCCACTCGACAAGGAGGAACCATGCGACGGGCTCTGCTCTCCTCGCTCTGCTCTCCTCGCTCTGCTCGCTAACGGGTTCCTGATCTCGGGATCTCCGGATGTGGCCGAAGCAGCCGCCAGGTCAGCCGGACTTCGACGGGCTTTCCGTTCGAAGGCTCGCGAGCCGATCCTACAGACCACGCGAGTTGGCTGGGCGACCTGCGAAGTCCATCAGCTAGCGCCCTGAGAACCAGGAGGAGACCCGTGTCGACGCAAAGGTGGATCTTCGTCCTACTCCTGGGCGCCTGTCTCGCTGGTTGCAGCGATGACAATCCGAGCGATGTCGATACAACGGCCCCGGCAAGAACGGACAACCTGTCCGCTGCAGCGGGGCCGCTGCGGAGTGTTGTCTTGACTTGGACGGCCCCGGGGGATTGTCGCTTCAGCAAGCATCCAAGATCTCGAGCTGCCTGGAGCGATCTCCGATCTGACGATCGTCGCCCAAACTCTGAATGAAGCGACCCTTCGGTGGACCGCCCCAGGGGACGACGGACAGTTGGGCAGAGCCGCGTTGTACGACCTTCGCCGGTCCTACGAGGAGATCGACGAGAACTCTTGGGAGGACGCGACTGTCGTGCCTGGGGCGCCGCCTCCCGACAGCTCGGGGACGCAGCAATCCGTTGTCGTGCGAAATCTCGATCCAGGACGCGCCGAGTACTTGGCAATTCGGTCTCGGGACGCCCAGGAGAATTGGTCGGCGCTATCTAACGTGGTCAGCACAACGCCGAGCGATTTTGTCCAGCTCACGTTCTCGGAGCGAACCGTTGGAGCATACGCTCCATCTGTTTCGCGAGATGGGACGAAGATCGCCTTCCACGCGGACTATGTGACGAGTTTCCGTCACCAACTCTACGCCATGTCCGCGGACGGAAGCGGCGCCACGCAGCTTACCAGTCTTCCGGAGGGAGCAATCACCCCAGACTGGTCGCCGGACGGCTCGCGAATCGCATACTCGGTGCGGTCGTTCGAGGACCCCTTGGGATCCTCGGAACTCTATGTTGTCGAAGTTGCCGGTGGGTCTCCCCAGCTGCTCGAATCCGACGGTTCGCGCAACAGCTCGCCAGCCTGGTCGCCCACGGGAGACGAGATCGCATTCCAATCCAATCGTACGGGCGATGATGAGCTCTGGATAATTGCGACAAGCGGAGGCGAGCCAACCCGTCTCACGGATAGTTCCTCATCCGAGGACACAGCCGCCTCCTGGTCGCCGACTGGAGACGCCATCGTGTTCGCTTCCGACCGAAGCGGGAACCGCGACCTGTGGTTGATTTCTCGCGATGGCGCCGTCGAGACACAGATCACGTTTGATTCCTGGACGCAGACCGACCCGTCTTGGTCTCCGACAGGCGAGTTCATCGCGTGCGTAGTGTCCCGAGACGACAAGGGCGACATTCGGATCGTTCGTCGTTAGGTCGCCAAGAGGCAGCGCAGGACCTGTTACGCGAACCTCAGTACAGCGTGATCAACACCGTGTCGCGGACGCCGCGCGACTGCGCGACGATCGCGGCCACGCCGGTCTCTCGGCCGGCGACGAAGGTGACTCGGGCCAGGCCGTCTCGGGTGAAACCTTCGGGATCGATTCGCCCGAGCGAGGTCGCGAACTGCACCACGGTGGAGTCGGCGATCGGTCGTGAACCTTGCAGGACGGTTGCCCAGATCGTGGCCGCGCTGGTCGAGTCGGCCAGGACGAGGAGCGGAACCGAGTCGAGTTGCAGCGAGATCTGCTTCTCGTCGTCCGGATCAGTTCCGGTGCGGCAGGCGGCGACGGCGAGTGCGCCGAGGAACGCCAGTGCGAGGGCGCGGCCCAGTTGCGTGAACGTCACTTCGAGTCTGGATCGGTGGATCACAACGCCTCCCGCGCGGCGATGACGGACGTCGCCTCGGCCACGATCTGTTCGGCGACGCGCCGCGCCGCCTCGTCCCGCAGGGCCGACTTCACCTCGTCGGGCGTCACCTTGGTCAGGACCGAAGTGGAGGAGGGTGCGATCTCGGCGCCCAGGCCGCGCGAGGCGCTTCCTTCGAAGACCGACCGCGCGACGATCGAGTAGCCGTCGGGAGCGACCAGCTCCATCTGCGCGGTGATCGTCGTCGTCGCTCGGGGCGCGCGCAGCAAGAGCGGGACGGAGAACCCGCCGACCTCGCCGTCGTCGATCGCCAGGATCCTTATGGCGAGTTCGTAGTGCCGGACCTGCGCCAGCGCATCCCGATGCTCGCCAGGGATCGTGCGCACGAAGACCGAGAGCGCTCCCTCACTGTGCGGAGTCCGCGTGCGGATGACCGAGGCCAGCTGGCCGGCGACGCCGTGCGGATCGGGCATCATCGCCTCGATCGGCAAGACGAGCAGCGCCGTCATGGCGCGAGGCGACGACTCGACCTCGAGCAGATCCCCGGCGCCGCGCGGCCAGCCGAAACTCACACCGAGGTGCGTTTCGAGATCGACCGCGTGATCCTGCAACAGCCGTCGGCGCGCGCCGATCTCCACGCCCACGCCGAGAGCCAACGGGATGCCGACGCCGGCGTTCACCTCTGCGTCGGGGTCTTGCGAGACGAGGCTCCAACGAGCCGCGTACTCGCCGAAAGCTGAGATGCCGAACGGCAGGAAGCCGACCGCCTCGAGTCCGAGTCCAGCCGTGACATACGCATCGAGGTCGCCGCCCGGCAGCAGCACGCCGGGGTCGACGTAGGCGGAGAGACGCCGCGCGCCGACGCGGGCGTCGTACTGGAAGAGCGCTTGCGCCGCGTACTGGTACTCGCCGGTCGTGAACGGCATGAGTCCCGCACGCTCTTCCTCAAATCCGGTCGGAAGCACGAGCACCTGCCGCAGCCCGAGACGCAGCGGCCGATCGGGATACGGTTGGAACGACGCCTTGAGCGAGAGGTGCGTGTCGCCGAGTCCCGACTTGTGCAGAAGACCGGTGCGCTGTTCGAAGTGCGCCGCGGCGAGTCCGACCGAGAGATAGCTGCTCAGCCCGTAGTCGAACTGCACGTTGTAGCGGAGCATCCGTCCCGCCCCCGGCAGCTCTTCGAGCAGACGGCGCCCGCGCGCCACGACTTGTCCATGCAGTGGGCCCTCGGCCCGCGCGATGTGCACCAGGTCGCCGTCCTCGGGACCCGACCCGAGGGTCTGGGCGGTCGCCATGGAAGGTGCGAGCGTCAGCATCATCGCGAGGGAGACGAGGGCGCGGGTCATCCTGTTGCCCATGCGGTCGGCCTCCTGTCCGCGAGCTTCTAGGCAGCCGGCGTGCCAGGGGCTGAGTTGGGAGAGGCGTGCGAGGAGAGCGCGTGGGGACAACGAGATGCGCGAAGAGGGAGTGAGGCGCGTGACGGTGGGTGGGAGGAGAAGGGGGG
>Ga0163147_10000094_pt1 | contig 120824 bp, 82 predicted proteins | sample OliLakLV19MP6G1_FD_148597 | JGI IMG/M metagenome (GOLD analysis project Ga0163147, IMG submission 148597) | Freshwater microbial mat bacterial communities from Lake Vanda, McMurdo Dry Valleys, Antarctica- Oligotrophic Lake LV.19.MP6.G1 | ecosystem: Environmental > Aquatic > Freshwater > Lake >... | reverse complement strand
TAGGGGTAGGGGGTGTAACCAGCCAGTTGACACAGATTTTTGAACACTCCCAATCACCAATAAACCAATCACCAATCACCAATAAACCAATCACCAATCACCAATCACCAATCACCAATCACCAATAAACCAGTCACCAATCACTACACCACAAATCATGGCTCATTTCAAACGCACAGCATCCGCCACATGGCGCGGCACCGGAGCCGATGGCTCCGGCTCACTCAACGGCCCATCGGGTGTGCTTGACGGCACTCCTTATTCCTCAGCCAAACGTTTCCAGAACGAAGACGGCAAGGCAGGTACCAATCCCGAAGAACTCATCGCAGCTGCACATGCCGGCTGTTATATCATGGCCCTGAGTTTCCAACTTTCTGGCGCGGGTTTCCCTCCAACAGAACTCCGCTGCTCCGCTACCATTGACATGGAAAAAGGAGACAGCGGCTGGGGTTTTGAGAAAATCACCCTCCAGCTCGAAGCAGAGGTGCCGGGTATCAGTGCAGAAAAATTTCAGGAGCTGGCAAAAGCGGCGAAAGCAGGTTGCCCGGTTAGCAAAGCCCTTTCTGCTGTTCCGATTGAACTGGACGCCAAACTGGTTTAAGTTAGTAGATGTTACTTGATAATCATTCGATTATGAAAAAGCAACTCCTTATCGGATTGGTATTTATCTCTTTCAGCCTTGCTGCGCAAAGCCCTTGGCCGCGCAGCAAGGCTGGTTTTTTTGTACAGGCAGCGTGGCAAACCATCCCAACATATAACGATATTTTTGAGTCAAAAAACGATCTCAACATCCCGCTCGACCGCGAAGTGAGCGAAAACACGTTCCAACTCTACGGCGAATACGGCTTAAGTTCAGGCACCACACTGACCGCTTCATTGCCCGTTCGGTTTTTGAAAAACGGCGATTACATACCTAATAATTATGCAAGCCCTGAAACCCGGGAAGGAACACTTACCGGCTTTGGGAATGCTTCCTTAGGTATCCGCCGGGCAATTCTGGAGGGAACAATGCGACTCACGGCGGCCCTTCGGCTTGACTTTCCAAGCACAATTTATGACGACGCAACAGGACTTCGCGCAGGCTATGATGCCTGGACGGTGCAGCCCACTATTAGCACAGGAATGGGATTAGGTCGGGTGTATTGGTTCGCATACGGTGGCTATGGCTTACGCACAGGCGGTTTTAGCCATTATGTGAATGCGGGAGGCGAAGTAGGATTAAAAGCATGGAAATGTTGGTTCATTGGCTTTTCCGAACTAATATATTCGCTGGAAAACGGCGACGTGGCCTTGCCCTTACACAATCGGATCAAAAACCTTTACGTGGACAAACAAGGCTGGTGGTCTTTAGGGGCAAAAAGCATATTTGAAGCCAACCGTTTTTGGGGGATCACAGCTTCATTCGCGGGTGCCGGCTGGGCGCAATTTGTGCCTAAAAGCCCGGGCATCAGTTTGGGCGTTTATTTCAAGTGGGATTGAGGATGCTGTACGGTGAATTTGGATTTTGTTACCAAATAACTTGTTTCAGCGACAAAATACCGCCCCTCGTCGGGAAACACAAGCTTGCCATTGTTCCAAATCTCCACTTTTGCCCGCGATTGGAACAAACAAATCCTCACATCAACAAATCCTCAACAACTCATCCAGATCAACAATGCGCAGAAATCACGAAATTGATTACAAAATCTACGGCGAAGAGATGCAGTGCCTCGAAGTAGAGCTGGACCCACAAGAAACCGTCATTGCCGAATCAGGCAGTTTCATGTTCATGGACAATATGGTCGAAATGGCTACCGTGTTCGGCGATGCAAGCGACCGTGCCGAAAGTTTTTTTGGCAAACTTATGACCGCCGGCAAACGTGTACTCACCGGCGAAAGCTTATTCATGACCACCTACACCAATCAGGGTGGTGAAAAACAACGCGTTACCTTCGCTGCACCTTATGCAGGCAAGATTATTCCGCTTGATTTACAAGCACTTGGTGGAAAAGTCGTGTGCCAAAAAGACGCCTTTCTCTGTGCGGCTAAAGGGGTGCAGATCGGCATCGAGTTTCAACGCAAACTGGGCACAGGCCTTTTTGGTGGCGAAGGGTTTATCATGCAAAAACTTGAGGGCGATGGTTTTGCGTTTGTCCATGCGGGAGGCTTTATCTTAGAGCGCGAACTTCGTGCAGGGGAAACCTTGCGTGTGGACACTGGCTGCATCGTTGCCTTTACCCAAAACGTGAACTACGATATCCAGTTCGTAAAGGGTATCCGCAACATGGTTTTTGGCGGCGAAGGCTTGTTCTTCGCGGTGCTGCGCGGCCCTGGCAAAGTCTGGTTACAATCACTTCCGGTGAGCCGTTTGGCTGCCAAACTTGCCTCCTACAGCAGCGGAGGCAAAGAAGAGGGAAGTATCCTTGGCGGGTTGGGGAGGATGGTAGATGGAATTTAGAAAGTTAAACCGCAAAATGCAAAACAGGAGAACCGAAAAATATAAAACTAATCGTAGACCCACGATCTTAACTATTTGATTTTCAGGAATCTTGATCTTCGCGTGATTTTGCGGTTTTATATTTTCCTGTTTTACATTTTGCGGTTTCAAATCTTTACCCCCCCCTCGAAACCAACTCAATTTTTCAAAACGATACCTATGCTAAACGTGCTCATAGTTGACGACGAACCACTCGCACTCGATGTGCTTGAAACCTACATTTCCCAAATGCCCGAACTCCGGCTTGTGAAGCGGTGTTCCAATGCGCTTGAGGCCAATGAAGCCCTGAAAACCAATCAGATAGACCTGATGTTCCTCGACATACAGATGCCCCAGCTCACGGGTATTGATTTCGTAAAAACGCTGAGCGATCCGCCAATGATCGTGTTCACCACGGCCTATCCAAATTACGCCATTCAAGGATTTGACCTCAATGCGCTTGATTACCTACTCAAGCCCATTTCCCTGGAGCGCTTCATGAAAGCCGTCAACAAGGCCGTGGAGCAGTCCGAACTTGCCAAAGCAGACCACAGCCATAGTGGCTCGCCCGCTATGAATGACGGACTTGATTTCTTTTTCGTGAAGGCCGACAAGAAGTTGGTGAAAGTCAATTTTGACGATATCATCTACATCGAAGGCTTGAAAGACTACGTAATCATTCGCCTTGTGCTAGGACGGGTAATCACGCTTCAAACCATGAAAAACCTGGAGGAGCGGCTGCCCAAGCACCTTTTCCGCCGCATCCATCGCTCATTTATCGTCGCGATGGACAAGGTGCTTGCGATTGAGGGCAATATGGTGGAGGTGTATGAAAAAGATAAGCCCAAACTCCTTCCCATCGGCAAAAATTATCGCGACGACTTGTTGAAATTAATTGAGAAAAAGCGGCTTTAATTGGACAGGATTGACAGGATTAACAGGATTAACATGATTGTCCAAGTACCCTAAACTGGACATCATGTTAATCTTGTCGAACAAACCGCATCAACTCCTCCAAATTCCCCTCGCCTACCGGGATCTCGCTGTTGCCAATCTTGACTTCCCGGTTGCGGATGGATTCAATCCTGTTCAAATTAACAATATAGGATTTGTGTACCCGCATAAAATCCTTTTCTGGCAATTTTTCCTCTATTCCCTTTAAAGTGGATTTGGTCAGCACTGGCCGGTTTATACCCGCGAGATAAATTTTTACATAATCCTTCATTCCTTCAATATGCGTTATCTCTGAGCTGGTGATTTTCACAAGGGAATATTCAACATTGACAAAGAAAAAATCGGGGGTTTCAATTGGTGGCAGAGAAGACGCTGCCAAATTTTTCTGCTTGATTTCCAATGCTTTGTAGGCGGCTTTGACAAATCGTTCTAATGGAACGGGCTTCATCAGGTAATCCACCACATCAAGATCGTAACTCTCCACTGCAAAGTTGGAGTAAGCGGTCACAAAAATCACCATCGGCTTTTCGGGTAAGGTTTCGAGAAACTTTGTTCCCAGCATACCCGGCATTTGAATGTCGAGGAACATAAGATCAACAGGCCGCGTCTGTAGCATCTCCATCGCCTCAAAAGCATTTTTGCAGGTGCCGACCAATTCCAAGAACGGCACTTGCCGGATGTTGTCTTCCAACATCTTTCGGGCGAGAGATTCGTCGTCTATGGCAAGACAGCGTAGTTTCATGATATTGGGATAGTCAGATATTGATGCAAGGGTTAGGGTTACTCGTCAGACGACTCAAAGTCGTCTGACCACTATTCATGGTTGAAAATCAATACTTAGCCGAGCCTCAAACCATCCATTCTCCTCTCCTATTTTCAATTCATGTGCATGGGGATAAAGCAACTCGAGCCGTCTTCGCACATTCTGCAAGCCAATCCCCGAATTGCTGTCTTTATCTTCTGAAGCCTCCGGAGCAATTTTGTTTCGGACAACAAATGACAAGTGTTTTTCTGTCATCTTTACCATAATATCAATCACAGGCGATTGCACCAGACCAATACCGTGCTTGAAGGCATTTTCAACAAATGGTATCATCAACATCGGCTCAATGACTTGGGCCGCAGGCTGGCCCTCTACATTCAAGCGGATTGCGACGTCTTCCTCGAAACGGATTTTTTGAAGGTCAACATAGTTTTTCAAGTACCCGATTTCTTTTTCCAGGGGAATCTGAGCGTCATCACTCTCATAAAGCATATACCGCATGAGCGCGGAAAGTTGCAAGGTCACTGGTTCTGCTTGAGATGATTTGGAGCGAATCAAGTAGACAATGCTGTTGAGGATATTAAATAAAAAATGTGGGCTGATTTGAGAACGCAAAAAAGAAAGCTCGGATTGAAGCCGCTCTCGCTGTTCCTCTTGACGAAATTTTTCTTCCCGGAGTGTGTAACGCACCAAAGCATACCCTGTTCCCAAAGCGGCTGTAAAAAAAGCCTGCACCATGCCCCGAAACATATGAAATACAACGCCTTTGTGGTCAGGAAAAAGCAGCCAGTTTTTCATAAATCCCTGACCCACAATAAACAATATAGACAGTAGCAATACCGCAAACAGGTAGGTTTTCAGGCGTTGCTGGCTCAATAAGCGAGGGCCCAACCATTCTGCAATGATAAAAAACAAGATGACGTTGGAAAATGAAGCCGGCAATATTTTGATAAATAGAGCACGATGCTGCGTGTCATCGCCGTCAATCATTATAAACGGCAATGCCAGCCATACAGCCCAAAAAAAGAGCAAAAACAGATACCGCACCATTGGTTGGGCAAGTTTTCCTTTTCCCATCATTTTCATAAGCAGCGCTTGAATTAGTGGAGCAAAGGTAGCCTCGTTAAAAATGTTGCCTGTCCTCGGTCATCTCCACAATTCGGCCTTTCATCTACTCTTCAATTTTGGAAAAATTACACGTTGTTCTTTTGTGCCATGAAAAAATACGTTCGACCCTTGCTATACGGCCTTTTGGCCCTCCTCGTATTGGCTCAATTGTACCGCCCTACGCGCAACCTTTCCAACGATCAAACCAACCATGTTTCCACCAAATATCCCGTGTCGGCTGAAGTGGAGGCAATTCTCAAGCCAACTTGCTATGATTGTCATAGCAATCTTACCGCTTACCCTTGGTACGCGGAGATTCAGCCCGTGGCCCCGTGCATTCAAACGAATAATACTCATGCATAAACGCACTTCAATAGGCCGTAGAACGGCTTTGCTCGCAACGCTTTTCGCCACGCTACTCCCGCTTTCTCTTTTTGCTCAAATTCCACATGGAGGCATAGGGGGCCGCCCTGAAATGTCGGCACAAACCAACATCGGGCGTTTTTACGGCAAGGTGATAGACGAAAAGACAAAAGAGCCCTTGCCCTATGCCTCGGTTCAACTCATGGGGATGAAATTTGACACCGTGAGCCGAACAATGAAAGAGATGATGATTGCGGGTCAATTGACCCGTGATAACGGCGAGTTCAGTTTGGAAAAACTGCCGATAATGGGAGAATTTACCCTTAAAATCACTTATTTGAGTTACGCCACTTATGAGCAAAAAGTCTCCTTTGGCTTGCGCGGTGGAAAACCAGGAGGCGGAAAACCCAACGGCAACGCGGGCGCAATGGCTGGAGCAGTGGACAAAGATTTGGGCAATATCAAACTCGGCGTCTCCAACACACTTTTGAATGAAGTGGAAGTGCTCGGAGAAGCCAGCAAAGTGGTCCTCGCGCTGGACAAAAAAGTATATCGCGTGGACAAGGACAATGTGGCGGCAGGCGGAACTGCTGAAGACGCGCTGAAAAACGTTCCTTCGCTCAATGTGGACATAGATGGCAACCTGACCATGCGGAGCGCGGCACCTCAAATATTTGTAGATGGCCGACCTACCAACCTCACGCTCGACCAAATTCCTGCCGATGCTATTGACAACGTGGAGGTTATCACCAATCCCTCCTCCAAATACGACGCATCAGGCGGCGGTGCGGGCATCGTGAACATTGTGCTGAAAAAAGAACGCCGCATTGGGTACAACGGCTCCCTGCGTGCAGGGCTTGATATGCGGGGCCGTGCCAACCTGGGAGGTGATTTCAACGCCCGGGAAGGCAATATCAATGTTTTTCTGGGCGGAAACCTGAACCAACGCCGCTCGCTCAGCAGCGGTGGAACGGATCGTTTCAATTTCCCATTCACCGGACAGGAAAACCGCCCTGTGACCAATATTTTCCAAAGCAACGATTCTGAAAACAAGGGGCTTTTTATGACCGGCCGGGCTGGCATGGACTGGTTCATCAACAACCGCAACACGTTTTCCGTCAGTGGCAATATTCACGGTGGCGAAATGAAGAACTCCGATGTGATTGATATTCATACCGATTCGCTCACTTTTGGCAATATATACAACAGCAGTGATGCCTTGCGTGAGTCTGACACTAGGCGCCAATTCCGCAACTTTGGAAGCCAAATCTCTTTCAAGCACCTTTTCCCAAAAGAAGGAAAAGAATGGACCGCTGATGCCAACCTAAACGGCAGTCACTCTGAAAACGAAGGCTTTTTTAATACCGATTATTTGAACACTGCTACTTTGACTTCAAGCCAAAAACAAACTGGCAAAGGCAGCAACGAGTTTTTTACCTTCCAGACCGATTTCGTGAACCCACTTGGCAATGGCCTCAAAATGGAATTGGGCGCACGCACAGCCATCCGCAACTACAGAAGCGAAAACGCCAGTTTCCAGGACTCGCTCGCCGATGGGGAATATTACCGAGTGCCGGGTTTTGCCGACCGATACAAATTCAACGACCAAGTGTACGCAGGCTACGGAACATTTAGTCAGTCGTTCAAAAAATGGGGCTATCAAGTAGGCCTGCGAGCCGAAAGTTCGCAGTACACAGGCACCTTGCTTGACACAGATTCTACGTTCAATGTAGATTTCCCACTACAACTTTTCCCAAGCGTTTTCCTGACATACAAACTGGATGAAGAGGATCAGATTCAACTCAGTTATACCCGCCGCATCAATCGCCCGAGTTTCTTCCAACTCATCCCGTTCCCGGATTTTTCTGACTCGCTCAACCTTTCACGTGGCAACCCGAACCTGATTCCTGAGTTCAACAACTCCTTGGAACTCAATTATCAAAATGTGTTCAGCAAAGGCCACAACCTCCTTGTGTCGGCTTATTACAAACGTTCGACCAACCTCCTCACGCGCTACCTTACCCAGGAATACGACCCTGCAATCTACCGCGACACGGTGATCGTGTCCACCTATCAAAACGCCAATTCCAGTCAGGCTTACGGCATGGAATTCACGGTTAAAAACGTGTTTTGGAAAATCGTCGAGCTGACCACGAACCTCAATTTCTACAATTCTATCGTAGATGCAACCAACGTACAAGCAGGACTTGAAAATCAGCAGTTTACCTATTTCATTAAGGAAAACGCAAGTGTCAAACTGCCCAAAAACTTCACCATCCAACTGAATGGATCGTTCCAAAGCCGCACGGCCTTCGACACTGGCAGTAGCGGCCGTGGTGGACATGGCGGCTGGGGTGGCCCGACGAGCACTGCGCAAGGATATACCATCCCGGTTTGGTATGTGGACTTTTCGATTCGCAAAGACTTTTGGAAGCGCACAGGCAGTCTAACCTTGAGCGTTCAAGATATTTTCCGCTCGCGCCGCACAGGTTCATTCACCGAATCGGATTATTTCTCTCAAGAAACCTGGCGCCGCCGCGACCCGCAATTGGTGCGCCTGAATTTCTCGTACCGATTTGGCAAGTTTGACGTGTCCTTGTTCCGCCGGAAGAATACCCGGATGGAGACAGAAGGAATGGACGGCGGATTTTAAATGTCCAACAAGAAATGTCCAATGTCCAATGTCCAAGATAATGTTGCCATTGGACATTGGACATTTCTTATTGGACCTTGGACATTCAACAGGTGTCGTACCTTTTGCCCCGATTTTGACACCTGCCAGCATTCATGACCGATCTCCAACAACGCAACGAGGCTTTCCTCACCTTCTTAGACACCCTGAATCCCGCCCAACGTGAGGCCGTAGATCAGGTGGAAGGCCCTGTGCTGGTGGTGGCCGGACCGGGCACAGGCAAAACGCACTTGTTAACCGCCCGCATTGGCAACATCTTGCTCCGCACTGATGCCCGCCCGCAAAATATTCTCTGCCTCACGTTCACCGACGCAGGCGCCTCGGCCATGCGGCAAAGGCTGCTCCAACGTATTGGCCCGGAAGCCCAGCGAGCGCCTATTTTTACGTTTCATGCGTTTTGCAATAGAGTAATTCAAGAGAATGCCGAATATTTTGGCAAAGGCAGTCCAGAACCAGTTACCGAACTGGAGCGCATCGAAATCGTGCGAAGCCTGCTCGCCAAACTCCCGCCCGAACACCCCTTGCGTGCCGGGAAAAAAGATGTTTACCAATTCGAACAGCATCTGCGTGACTTGTTTTCAACGATGAAAAAGGAAGCGTGGACGCCTGGTCTTGTCTTGAAAAAGTCGGACGAATTTTTGAACGGATTGTCATCCAATCCCAGCTACATTTACCAGCGAAACACCAAACTATTCAAAAAAGGCGACCCCAAAACAGCACAAATTGCAGAAGTGACGGAAAAAATCGAGCGGCTCAAATCAGCCGCTGACTTGTTTCCAAAGTATTTATACGCAATGGAACGCGCCGCCCGCTACGAGTACGAAGACATGTTGTTGTGGGTCGCCAAAGCCTTTGAAAAGAACGAGGCGCTGCTCAGAACTTATCAGGAGCGATACCAGTATATCCTCGTGGACGAATTTCAGGATACCAATGGAGCACAATTTCACCTGTTGAACCTTTTGCTGGATTTTTGGGAAGTCCCCAATATTTTCATTGTCGGCGATGATGATCAGAGCATCTACGAATTTCAGGGAGCGCGCTTGCAGAACCTACACGAGTTTCAGGAACGCTACCAGAAAGGCTTGAAAACCATTGTGTTGGAGGAAAATTACCGCTCCATCCAACCCATTCTCGATGCCGCCAGCCGGGTGATTGAAAACAACACGCTGCGTGTGGTGAATTTGTTTGGGGAAGGGATGACAAAGCAACTTCAGGCAAAGTTGGATTTGACAACTTTTGAAAAGTTGTCAAATCTCAACATCCCGCTTGACCCAGAAATCCATTCTTTCCCAAACCGCCTTCAAGAAACTGTTCACATCGTCCAACAAATCGAAAACCTGATCGCCCGGCAAGTCGAGCCTTCCGAAATCGCCGTGCTCTATGCCCGGCACCGTCAAGCCGAACGTCTTTTGGCCTTACTGGAAAAAAAGGGCATTCCCTATCAAACCAAACGTCCCGTAAACATCCTGGATTTGCCCATGGTGCAGCAATTCAGGTCATTACTCCACTACTTGCAAGAGGAAACCCTGCGACCTTTTTCAGGTGAACACCGTTTGTTTCGGATGCTCCATGCGGCGTTTTGGGGGCTGGCGGAACTGGATTTGGCCAAAATTGCCTTGGCTTGTCATCCTGAGCGCAACGAAGCCTCCGAAGAAAAAAATGAAGCGCTATACCTGAAAATCGGTCTTCGTTCAGAAAAGAAAAAACACTGGCGCGAATTGCTCAGCGATGCTGAGGCCTTACATCATCTCCGATTATCTTCCACCGAGCCTTTTCAACATTTGGGCGCCCAACTGAACGCCTGGATTTCTGATGTTCAAAACCTACACTTGTCCCAACTTATCGAGCGGCTGTACGCCCAAACGGGCCTGCTAAACTGGGCTTTGGCTCAGCCCGACAAAGCCTGGTATTTGCAGGTGCTGCACACGTTTATGGAATTTGTCCGCAACGAAACCATACGCAATCCGCGCCGCTCGCTCGCCAAACTTCTCGAGCTCCTTGACAGTATGGACGACAATATGCTGCCCATGCCCTTGAAACAATCCGCTCAGCAAACCATTGGCGTTCAGTTGCTTACAGCCCATTCCGCAAAGGGCCTGGAATTCGGTCACGTGTTCATGCTTGATTGCACCGAGGACACCTGGGACAAAAACGCCGGGGGCAACCGGGGGCATTTTTTCCTGCCTGAAACCCTTACGCGCTCTGGCGAGGAAGATGCCCTAGAGGCTCGTCGCCGATTGTTTTATGTGGCCATGACGCGGGCAAAATACCAACTCCAGATTTCTTTCCCACGCGCCGATGACGCGGGTAAATCCCTGACGCAGAGCCAGTTCCTGGCCGAGACAGGCTTAGACATTTCCGAGTTGGAAGTCCCCTACCCTGCCCTGCTCGAAACACAGTCCATGCTGATGCTCGAAGCCCCGCAGCCAGTGGTGAAATTGCCCGAACCTGTGCTTTTGGATGCGCTGCTGGCAGATTTTACCCTGAGCATTACGGCACTCAACCGTTATCTGCGTTGTCCGCTGGCATTTTACTACGAGGATGTGTTAAAAGTGCCCGCTGCGACGAGTGAGGCTGCGGCTTTTGGGCTGGCGATGCACGGTGCCTTGCAGCAGTTTTTGTTAAAAATGAAAAGCCATAAAAAATTTGAATGGCCCACGGCGGAAGCACTTTCAAAAATTTTTGGACAAGAGATAGAGCGGCAGCGCGGTTTTTTTTCCGAGCATGGTTTTGCCCAACGACTGGCACTTGGCAAGGATTACCTGCGCCGCATCCATGTGGAACAAGTTCCGTACTGGCGCAAACGCGCCATCGCAGAGCGGCGTATAGACCGCGTGGAACTCGACGGCATTCCACTTACGGGCATTCTGGACAAAATCGAATGGCTCGACGGCGGCTTGCTCCGTATCGTGGATTACAAAACGGGAACACCCGACCCAAAGAAAACGGCACAACCCACTGAAGAACAACCCTATGGCGGAGATTACTGGCGGCAATTGGCCTTTTATCAAATCCTGCTCGACAAGGCCCGGCTTTACCCCGAAACGGTGGGGAAGACCTCCATTTCCTGGCTTGCGCCCGACAAACGCGGTGCATTTCCGATCACTGAAATTAGTTTCCGCCAGGAAGACCTGCATTTTGTGGAAGGCCTGGTTCGGGAGGTTTATGGAAAAATTCAGGAGCGCGATTTTTCCACGGGTTGTGGAAAAAAAGACTGTCCCTGGTGTCAAATGCAGCGGGAACGCAATATTCCAGCCGAATTGAACCGGGGCGAGGAGGAGGGTTTGGATGATGCATGAGGTGACATCTCCTCCTGCTTAGGAGGTGTCCCCTCATACATCAATCCGCTATTGCACGACTAGTTTCAACCAAACCGATGTAACACCCTCGCGCATTTCGAGAAAAAAGATACCGCGCGATTTTGGCGCTTCTATCTGCAAAGTATTTTCGCTGGAAAGCGTGTTTGTTCCAAAAGATACGACACGACCATGCGTGTCATGTATCGTCCAGTTGATTCCCTGGTTTTCAAAACCGTATGCCAGTACCTCAAGCATACCGCCCGGGTTACCCGGGTTGGGCGAAACCCTGACCGTGGCCGTTTTCGGCTCCGCGCTGCTGCTGGTGAAACAAGAATCCTGGGTTTCGTAGGCGCCGATGTCAACGGTGCCGAAGCGGATGCGGGGATTGCCGTCGAGATCGGTGAGGATGCCAAGAGTATCTACTATGAGGTTGTTGCCTGCGTTCACTGCGGGGGAGCAGGGGAGAAGGCGAAAATCGTTGTTGGCGATGTCAGCAAAAAGAGGGTCAATATTGGATATGATGTTGTTGCCAAAAACTGGGTAAAGATTAGTAACGGACGAGTTCAAATTCAATTGGAAAGCAGTAATTATCAGGTGTTTCTAAGTCTCTATTGTTGAAGTATTTGCAGTTTTTAATTAGAAGCTTACAGTTGCTTTCTTTCCCCCCTTCAAAAAGGGAAATATTACTGACATGGGAGAGGTTTCCAATAAATTCGCAATTAATAACATCAACAGACAAGATACTTTTAATAGACCCTCTAAAGGAATATGCTGCTCCGTATCCATTTGTGGAAACATTTCTTTCAAAAACGCATCCCAATATTTTTCCTTGAAATGGAGGAAAAATCGAGGGTAACCCTACATTGTAATAAAAAAATCCTCCACCTTCGGCAGCAATATTTTCTTTAAATAGACAAGAATCTAAGATGAGCGTGGCGCCCATACCAAAGCTCTCGTACCCCGGTGCAAAGTGCATTCCACCTCCAAGGGCAATCTTGCCCGTGTCTTTTTCAAAAAAACAGTGACGAAGAATCGTAGAGTATTCAGTTTTACTAATGAACACTCCTCCTCCATCTCCAAACTGGGCGTTATTTTTGGAAAACACACAGTTTTCTATCAGAAATGGCTGGTCTGCCAGCGCAGGGCCTACTTTTGCTATCGCGCCGCCAGAAAAGGTAGAGCGGTTTGAAACAAACTGACAGTTTTGTATTGTTGGGTTAATAAAATTGTCAGCAAGATCATTGCGCTCACAGGAGAGCGCCCCACCTGAAAAGGCGTAATTACTTTCAAAGCGACAATTTTGAAGACGAGGACAAGTATTGTAAACATCTGTTGATGGCCTCAAGACTAGCCCACCACCCATTCCTTGTACTTCAGAACCGTTTGCATTACCTTTTGTCACTACAAAACCGTCCAATACAGTGGTGCTGTCCAAGCCTTCTCCGTACAATACATGGTAAGAGTTATCAGAACCCTGAGGGAGTCCAATATTCCCAGAAAGAATAGTTTCGTTTATTTCAAAGTTGCGCTCCGGCAATTCATTCTCTGTGCCTAGAAAACCACCATACATTTTTACGCCTTGTTTTAGGACAAAGGAAATAGTACGGTCTGTGGTATTTGTAGGATAATATGTGCCTTGGGCAACCCAAATTTCATCGCCCTCATTGGATGTTGACAATGCATGCTGAAGGTTGGAGAAAGCATCAGCCCAAGAGAGGCCATCTTGAAGGCCTCCTTGTACGTTTTGGTTGACGTAGAAGGTGGTTTGGGCAGATAGACAGAGGCCTTGGATCTAAAATGGAAAGCGTGAGGATTTTTTTCATGAGAGAGAAATTATGCAGACTACTGGCAATTCAGTTCCAGCGGGTGGGGTAAGTTAGACTGGAAAAGGAGATAAGGGTAAATCATCCTTACGCCTAAATTAGGCACAGGGCTTCGCCGATTTGGCGCCACTCCGCACATTTTTTTCAACATCTCTTCCCACGAAACAAACTTTGTCTACTTTTGCGGGCATTTTTTGAACAGCGACTTAAAATTTTAGAGACAAAATGGCAAAACGCAAATCTGATCAGATCGAAATCGTGGAAGTGGAGCAGGTGACAGGCTCAACATATTCTGCACCTATCTGGGAAAAATACCCAAATCTATTGATATATGCCCTCGCCGCAATTGCGCTAGCCGTTGCTGGGTGGTGGCTGTATAAAGAAATGATTGTCAAACCCAAGCAAGTTGAAGCTGTGGCAGCCATGTGGCAAGCCGAGCAACAGTTTAGCCGCGACTCGTTTCAACTGGCGCTCAACGATCCAGGCGGCGGCTACGATGGCTTTCTGGTCCTAGCCGACAAATTCAGCGGAACCCCGGCTGGCAACATGGCGCATTACTATGCGGGCGTTTGCTACCTTCAATCAGGCGATTTTGACAACGCCATCGCGCAGATGGAAGATTTCAGTCCTGAAGGCGATTTGCTCCCAGCCATGAAATATGGCATCATTGGAGACGCATATTCCGAAAAAGAGGACTTTGGCAAAGCACTCGACTACTACGAAAAAGCGGCTGACGCTGCGGAAAACGATTTGTTGGCCGTGTACTATTTGAAAAAACTGGGCATGCTCAATGATAATCAGGGCAACAATAAAGCCGCTATCAAAGTGTACGAGCGCATTCGCCGCGATTATCCCAACCAACAATCTGCCGACTGGCGCGACGTTGAAAAATATATCTACCGCGCTGGTGGAGGGGACAAGTAGTCAATCGCAAATACTGCATTTCAGTCCTTTCAGAAAAAATGAGTCATCCCTGATTTTGGGTTGACTCATTTTTATTTTAACGTGAGTTTTGGATAAATTCCCACACTCATCCTTGGCCCTGAATTTGTAGGTTTTGCGCCAGGTATTGCCGCAGCCCTGGGCCTCATTGAGTAAGATTTTATCCAGAACAACACTGCCACAATTATCCGTCACTGCCAACCAAGCATTGCTGTCAAGCCAATCGTAAAATGCGTTTTCGCCATTGTCATCGCTGGCATCGCATTCCAGATTCACGTTTTGAGGCAGCGTGCTGAACACTGGCGGGGTTTGATCTACGACCGTGAATGAGGCATCCCGGAACGAAACATTCCCATACTCATCGGTAGCGAAAAATCGGATGTTTCGGTGAAAAGTGTTGCCACAGTCAAATTAATTGCTTTGGAAAGGGCTGTCCTCGTGGGAGTAGCTGATTTCGGCACAATCTTGCACCACCGAACCGCCGCGGTCGTCGAGAAAGGCCTGAAATTCAGCCGCGTTGTTTGGCCCGCATTCCACTATCTGGTTTTGAGGCAACACCAAAAATTGCGGCGCATTGAAGTCCGTCACGGTGATGATCTGGCTGGCCGTCGCGCTGTTCCCGCACACATCCGTAGCACGCCAAGTACGCGTCAGGATTTTGAAAACAGGGCAAATGCCCGGTACGCTGATTTCACCGAGGAAGGTCACAGTAGCTCCGCTGGTGCAATTGTCTGAGGCTGTTGCAATTCCAACCACAGGCACGAGGTAACAATCCACCGTTACATTGGCTGGTAAAAAAGTGAATACAGGTGGTGTTTGGTCGTTCACCGTAATAATTTGAGAACAAGAGGCCGAATTCCCGCAAGCGTCTGTTGCGCGGTATCTCCGCGTCACGCTGAATCTATTGGCGCAAGTTTGGTTGCTAATGACATCGTTTATAAAACTCACCGTGGGCAAGGCCCCTCCACAGTTATCGCTTACCCCGGTTACAAGCGTGGTATTCGCTGCTGGCACAAGGCTGGCACAAGACACCGTTTGGTCAACCGGACAGCTTAGGCTTGGCGGGGTTTGGTCATTGACTGTGATGGTTTGCGTACACATCACAACATGTGCGCACTGATCCGAACCCTGATAGGTACGCGTGATCGTGAGGCGGTTCACGCACGTTTGGCCACTGATACCATCGCTAAGGTGCGTGATGGTAACAATGCCCGGGCAGTCATGCGTTTCTGTTACACTTGCTGGGTTTACAGCAGGCACCTGGTTAGCGCAGGGTACGGTTACTGCAGCTGGGCAGGTAAGTACAGGAGGGGTAAAAGAGCAGGCTTGAACCGTCGGGCCAATCTGAGTCTGGGTACATTGGTTGGCCGGTATGGTGAAATGCACCTCAATGACGGTTTGGGTGCCGTCGGCTTTCAGCATGACGCCTGTAAACGTGTGGCTGTTACCCACCAAATTAGCTACCGGCAAGGAATACGTACCAATGGCATCGCCACCCGGTTCGATTTGCAAGTTGCCTGTCGGGGGTGGGTTTACAAAATTGACTACCACGTTGGCCGTGAAAAAATCGTCCGATGGGTCACTCGTGCCGTTGTCGTCGCAAGGGCCGATGTTTTGAAAAGATACGCTGGTAATATCGCAAGGACCACCACCACTGGAGCAAGATTGAATCGTGGGGCCTGCCTTCGTCTCAGAGCAAGCAGGATCGTCCGTAAAGTTCATGGTGATGACCGTGGGCGTCCCATCGGCTTTAAATTTCACACTATTAAAGATGTGCGAATTGCCATTGATCTGGACCACAGGAATAGAATAAACACCGATCTGGTCGCCTCCAGGCACGATTTGCAAGTTGCCCGTTGAAGGCCGGTTGATAAAATTCGCCTCCAAATTCTGGGTAAAAAAGTCGTCATTGGGGTCATTGGGCGTTCCGTTGTCGTTGCAGGGGCCTGGGTTTCCCAAAAAATTGACACTCAAAATATCGCAAGGAGCTGCGTTGGAGCAGGTTCCCGGCGCATCAATGGTCTCCGGCAAATTGCAATTCCCCGAATCGTCCAAGATGATAATTTCATAAACGCCACCTGTCCCCGCTGCCGTGCCGTTTCCGGTTCTGAAAGTAGTCGCCACACCATAAGGAATATTTAGTGCAGGCGAGCCATCCAGTTGTGTTGGAAGCGGAAAGCCTGGGACATCGTCAAATTCATAACCAGAATCGAGATTGGTTCCAGTTGGGTTGAGGCTGAACGTGATGTAATCGTCGCTTGGGTTGGAAGGCGTGGCGTTGTTATTGCAAGCAACATTGTCAAGGCCACTGGCATCGTAGTTGCACTGGGCATAGGTTTGATAGCGTCCAGTGCAAAAAACCAGGAGTAGCAAGAGGAAGTTTTTCATTGTACCAATATGTTTGTAAAAAGTGGGAGTGTGTGATTGTTCCCTTTCGTGTCGCCACTTTGATAAACCTAATCGAGTACTGTAAAAAAAATCCCGCCCCCTACCGAATGCTCGGTAAAGGGCGGGAAATGTATCGGCGACTTTAGTCGCCGAAATGGTTCATTCAATTGGACCCGTCAACACGGATCGAATCAATGTTCGTCACATAGCCTGCAGACCATGTCAAGCCAATAACAGCCGCTATCGCAAAGGACTCTGCATAAACTTGCACGGTGACGGTGCTGCCGGCATTGAATGTCCCCGTAAAAGTTGATTCAGCAACCCAATTATCCTGTTGGCCTTCCATCCTGCTGAGCCAAATGAGCGGAGCCAGCACTGTTCTTTCGCCCAGTATCACCACTTTATCTACCCCTGGGGCGCGAAAGCGGATGCCGAATTTGATCGTGGATTGCCCATATCCGCCTAATGCAACAGCAACCCCATTGTAGGAGATATCCGATTGGGCAGACACTTTTATCTTGGTGAAGGTTTCATTGCCCGGAAGCACAACTTTGTCGCCTACACTGGCTTTGCTCCGACAACCGCCCGCGATTTCTGCCACCGTCTGCACGTTCATGGAACAATTGCCTGCCTGGGCTAGACAGGTGGTAACAAGATTATTATTGTCGTTTTCGTCAATCGCTTCCATCGGGCATGCCAGCTCCATATCAAATTTGAGCGGCAGGGCAAGCGCAGGACCGAAAATATCAAACTGGATATCTGCAAATTCGCCAATACTGAATTTGTTGTGTCCCAAGATTTTGCCTACTTCCCGCCGCATCTCCTCGTGGTTGATGACGGCTTTGTTGTACGATTGTTTGATGAAAGCATAGTGATCGCGCTCAGTTTTGCGATAAGTTCATTTCTGGCGTTCAGGTCACTTTCCTTCGCCAGAATTTCCAAATCAGCCTTGTAGGTTTTGTACTGGCTGGTTTTGTCGGCTTCGAGGATGTCAGTCACCTTTTTGCGCTGGGGCGCCATGTGTTTTTCAATGGCTTGCAATTGTTTGTCACTGGGTGTTTGGGCAATAGACTTGAGTGGATTGGCAAACATGCTCGCAAGGAGTGCGAGCAAAAAGAGAATGTTTTTCATTGTGTGAACACAGTTTAAGAAAGAAATGTTGGTACGTTCTTTCGTGTCACCACCTTGAAAAACCTAATGAGGTTGTCTCACAAGTGTTATTATTAGACAGCCTCGGCACAAAAAGAAATCCCTCACTGTTAGCAGCGAGGGATTCTAACCCAAACAAATAAACACAAAAACTACTTGCTGCAATTTTAGGGTGAATTGTCGGGAATTGTCAAGTTTTTGTAAGTATTTTTTTGGAAAATTTTTATGGCTAATTGGGCAAAGTCCCCTTATGCCCAAATTTTGCCCGATTGGCGATTCTTTATTGCCAAAAAAAAGATTTGTTTTTTGGCAAGCAATGCGCCGCAAACAGAAGCTGCTTTACCTTAGCCGCTCTTTGTTTTGGAAAAGACCCGCTCCATGCGCACAATTAAATTCCTCCTCGCCCTCTCTTTTACCACCCTTATTGTGTGGCAACTCGCCCGCCCACAGCTATTGGGCGACAAAACCATCCCGCCCCTGGGCACATTCCTCAACCCTTTTTCGGGTTTCTGGGCAAATGCCGAGCCTGTCGAAGGTTTTGACGAGCAATCTCTTTCGATCCCCGGCTTAAAAAACAAGGTCGAAGTAGTGTACGATGATCTGCTCGTGCCACACATATTTGCTGAAAATCAAGAAGATGCAGCTCGAGTGCAGGGCTATGTGACCGCACAACACCGACTATGGCAAATGGACATGACAGCCCGAAAGGCATCTGGTCGCCTTTCTGAGGTGATTGGGGAAAAAACCTTGCGCCTCGACCGACTTGCCCGCCGCAAAGGCATGGTGCTCGCTGCCGAAAACGACCTTATCGGTTGGAATAAATCACCCAAGACGATGGCCTTGCTCCAAGCCTACACAGACGGCGTGAACGCTTGGGTCAGCCAACTCTCCCCAGCAGATTGGCCGATAGAGTTCAAACTGCTCAACTACGAGCCAGAACCCTGGACGCCGCTCAAAGTCGCACTGGTGTCAGAGGCCATGGCCGAAACCCTCTGCACCTGGGAAGACGATCTCGAAAGCACCAATACGCTGGCATTATTAGGCTACGAAACCTTCAACTACCTCTATCCAGAATGGAACCCAAAACAACAGCCCATCATTCCTGACACGGGGCAATGGTTAGACTTGCACCCGCTCTTGCCACCACCTTTTTTTACAGATACTACCCCTTCTCTGGGATTTATTGAACCGGATGCGCCAGCGGAGAAGTTCTTGAACGACTGCCAAATCGTTGGCAGCAACAACTGGGCACTGAGCGGTGCAAAAACCAAGTCTGGCAAACCGATCTTGTGCAACGACCCGCACCTCAACCTCACCCTGCCGTCTATTTGGTTTCAGGTGCAAATTCATACCCCTGAGGCCAATACATATGGCGTTTCACTTCCGGGTGTGCCTGGAGTGCTCATTGGTTTTAACGAAAACATCGCTTGGGGATTGACCAATGGTAGTCACGATGTCTCTGACTGGTACAAAATCCATTGGGCAAATGCCGAACGCAGTAAGTACCAGATAGACGGCGAGGAAAAAGCAGTCCAATTCCGCTACGAAGAAATTGGAGTGAAAGGCAAACCTGCATTCCTTGACACATTGCGCTTCACGGTATTTGGCCCCGTGACCTACGATTTTGAACTCGAAAACCCGCTTCGCGATTGCGCCCTACGTTGGATTGCGCACGATGTTCCAGAACTAAGCACCTTTGATGTGTTTCTCGGTCTCAACACCGGGAAAGATTACGAATCGTACAAAAACGCGCTTCCCGGCTTCGACTCCCCCGCGCAGAATTTTGTCTTCGCTTCTAGTGCCGGCGACATCGCCATTCAATCACAAGGGAAATACCCGGTTCGTGGTCAGCAACAAGGCCGATTTTTGCAGGAGGGAGACCGTTGGGCCAATGCCTGGCACAATTACATCGCCAAGGAACAGATTCCAAGTATGAAAAACCCCAGTCGTGGCTTTGTTTTTTCAGCCAACCAACACACTACTCCCCCCTCCTACCCTTACTATTACCTCGGCAATTTTGAAGACTGGCGCAGCCGGCGTATCCATGACCGACTTGAGGCCATGACGAATGCAACTACAGACAGCATGAAAACCATGCAGTTGGACAATTTTAGCCAACGCGCCGCAGATGCATTGCCCACCATGCTGAGGCTTCTTGACCGCAGCCAACTTGATGCAAACGGCAAACAAATGGCCGACGAACTTGCTGCCTGGAATTTCAGATATGAATCCAATCTCATCGCCCCTACCATTTTTGAAGCCTGGTTCGATTCGTGCTACACAGCCACTTGGGACGAAATCAGCGCACTCGAAAAACGGGGAAAAAGCACCATCCCTACCGATGATTTACTGGCCAGTAAAAACCAGAAAATAGCACTGTTGTATCCCGATGCCTGGCGTTTTATCGAAATCATGCAAACGGATTCAGCCAGCGTTTTTTTTGACCATCCTGCCACGCCCTTCCGTGAGACCGCCCGCGACATCGTGCTCGAGTCTTTCAAATTAACACAATCATATTTTAAGCAAAATCCAGAAAAGCGTGTCGCTTTTGGCGAATACAAAGGTTTTGTAATCAAACATTTAGGCCAAATTGATGCCTTCAGTCGCTTGGGGATAAAATTGGGCGGACACCGCACTGCACCCAACGCCATCAGTAAAGGCGGTGGCCCTTCCTGGCGCATGATTGTAGAACTTGGCGATGTGGTGCACGCGCTGGGCGTGTATCCAGGAGGCCAAAGCGGCAATCCTGGCAGCAGATTCTATGACAACATGGTGGATACCTGGGCCAGCGGGAATTATTACGATTTGCTTTTTTTGAAAAATGCAAATGAGCCTTCAGCGCGAATTTTGGGCAAACAAGTTTTCAACCCATAAATCATTATTCATGATGAAAAACACCTTGCTCGCCGCACTTATAATTTTTGTTTTAGGCAACCTTTGCCGCTTCGGATTGCCATGGTGGTCTCTTGCTCCCATCGCCTTATTGGTTGGGTGGTTTTTTGCACGAAGTGCTTGGGCGGCGTTCTTTGGAGGATTTCTGGGGGGCTTTTTGTTGTGGTACGCAACGGCCTGGTTTGCAGACAGTTCCAATGGAGGATTGCTTTCCGCTAAAGTAGGCCAACTGTTCATGGGCGTTGAGGCTTTGCAACTGCTCCTGGTTACGGGGGGCCTTGGCGGTCTGATCGGTGCTTTGGGCGCACTTACCGGCAGATGGGCCAAAGAAATGCTGGTAGCACCGTCTAAAAAAAGAAATTATTTACAAGAAAAGAGGCGTTGAACTTCCACACCAAATCTTTTACTCAATACACTTTTGGACGAAATAAATTTCGCCCCAGCCTCCATGACAACACAAACAATTGAAACAGATATTATTATCATCGGAGCAGGGCCCGTTGGATTGTTCGCCGTTTTTGAAGCGGGCCTGTTGAAATTGCGCTGCCACCTCCTTGACATTTTGCCTCAGCCGGGCGGACAACTAACAGAGATTTACCCAAAAAAGCCTATCTACGACATCCCCGGATTCCCTAGCATCTTAGCCGGCGACCTGGTGAAAAACCTGCTTAAGCAAATCGAGCCTTTTCATCCAGGTTATACACTAAGCGAACGCGCCGAAAGTATTGAGCGCCAGGCAGATGGCAGATGGCTCGTCACCACACAACGAGGAATCCGGCACCTTGCACCCGTGATTTTTATTGCGGGCGGATTGGGCAGTTTTGAACCGCGCAAACCCCCCATTGACAATATCCTTGAGTTTGAGGATCGTGGTGTGGAATATTTTGTACGCAATCCTGAGATGTACCAAGGCCAACGAGTGGTCATTGCGGGCGGGGGCGATTCGGCTTTGGATTGGACGATCTACCTCGCTAATATTGCCAAAGAGATTACCCTCATTCACCGACGTACGGAGTTCCGGGGCGCACTTGACAGCGTAGAAAAAGTGCAGCACCTTGTGGAAAAAGGCCGTGTTCGGCTCATTACCAATGCTCAAATCACGGGTCTGCAAGGAAATGGAAAACTGGAAAATGTGACCGTACTACACGACACAGAAGGTGAAAGTAAATTGCCCGCCGACCATTTCGTGCCCCTTTTTGGCTTAACACCCAAACTCGGCCCCATCGCAAACTGGGGACTGGGCATTGACAAAAACGCGATCACTGTCAATACACTCGACTATGCTACCAGTTTGCCCGGCATTTTTGCTATCGGCGACATAAACACTTACCCTGGCAAACTTAAGCTCATCCTTTGCGGATTTCATGAAGCCACCCTGGCCTGCCAATCGGCTTTCACTATCGTGCATCCTGATAAGAAGTTATCGTTCAAATACACAACTGTAACGGGAATTGAGGGATTGAGTTAGGTTTGCAGGTGGAACAAATGGAGCATTTTCTTACATTTAGCGGCTTATTTCCCAGACTGCGTTTGTCTTCAAAAATTCCACTGTGCGTTCCAAATCGACGCTCAGCACCCGATCCGCTCCCAAGCGCGGCACAACGCGGCGGTATTCCTCCCTGATCTTTTCTATGATCGGCGATGATTTTAAGGGGCGACGATACTCCAGCGCCTGCATTCCAATCATAAACTCAATGGCCAGCAAGCGTTCCAGATTCAGCACTACCCGACGGGCTTTGGTGGCTGCATTGGCGGCCATGCTCACATGATCTTCCTGGCCGTTGCTGCTTACGATGCTGTCTGTGGAGGCCGGGGCACAGAGCGTTTTGTTTTGGCTGACAATGGCCGCGGCAGTGTATTGCGCTATCATCATCCCGGAATGCAGCCCTGGATCATCCGTCAGGAAAGCAGGGAGTTGCCTTTGGCCGCTGATCAATTGGTACACCCGGCGTTCGGATATGCTGCCCAATTCAGAGAGCGCAATGGCGAGATAATCGAGGGGAAGGGCAAGCGGTTGTGCATGAAAATTTCCACCAGAAATTATTAGATCATCGTCCGGGAATAGGTTGGGGTTGTCGGTCACGGAATTGAGCTCCGTCACCAGCATTTTTTCGATGTGTGCAATGGCGTCGCGGCTTGCACCATGTACCTGCGGCACGCAGCGAAAAGCATAAGGGTCTTGCACGGCCGTTTTTTCAGATTGCGCTATCTCGCTGTTTTCCAACAACTTGCGCAGTTTTTTTGCCGTAGATATTTGCCCCTCATGTGGGCGTATTCCATGAATGCGCGCATCCAAAGGCGAAAGGCTGCAATTGAAAGCGTCGAATCCAATGGCCGCATTTAGATCCGCCTGAACGGCCAGGCGCCTGGCTTCCAACAAGCACCAGGTAGCATAGGCCGCTGAAAACTGTGTGCCGTTGAGCAGTGCCAATGCCTCTTTCGCTTGAAACCGAAGTGGCTTCCAATCATGTTTTTGGAGCACATCGATGGAAGGATGACGGAGACCTCCGTGCCATACTTCTCCGAGTCCAATAAGCGGAAGGCTGAGGTGTGCCAAAGGAGCCAAATCACCCGAGGCGCCAAGTGAACCCAGCTCAAAAACTACCGGTAAAACATCGTGATTATAAAAATCTATAAGCCGTTGCACCACCACTTCGCGCACCCCGCTATAACCATAAGAAAGGCTCTGGATTTTTAGCAAGAGCATGATGCGCAACACCTCTTGGGGAACAGTATCCCCCATTCCAGCGGCGTGACTTACAACCAGATTGTGTTGGAGCTGTTCAAGGTCGGCCTCAGAGATACGGACATCGCAAAGCGAACCGAAACCCGTGTTGATGCCATAAAAAAGTTGGTCATTGGACGCAAGTTTTTGTTCCAAAAAATCACGACAGTGGCGTATTCGGGCAGAGGCTTCAGCGGAAAGGGCTAGATTGGATCGGCTGGAAAGGACTTCCTGAATTTGTTCGAGGGAAAGATGGTCAGGACTTATGTGGTGTGTCATGGCGCCATTGTGCTAAATCAAAAATTCGGGCGGCGAAGGTAGCAAAAGCATAGATGAAGCGATCCTGATATTCAGATTTGGTGCAATTGGCCAAGGTTTTGAATCAAGGTAGCTTTTTGATTCCTGCGAAATCATCTTGTTAATTTCGCCATAAACGCGGTTAATCTGAGGTTAAGGTAACAGCGCTAAATTGCCATTGACCTTTCATAATTTTCTGAAAATGAAGGAGTTGGTTTTTGTTTGGCAAATTTTTTTTCAAAAGAATACAACCTGTTAAAAGACCATCGCATCAGAACACCGCCAAAAGTCGCGCGATGTCCTACTTTTGGGCCAGAATTGGAGGTATTGAGATAATTGAGAAATTGGGACATTGAGATATTAAGCTCGAATTGCCCCCCTCCACAAATCAACAAATCAACAATAACTGCAACCATGATTAAAAGAATCGCTTCGACCGCCCTTTTCGTGCTTGGCCTTATGGCTTTCGCTCAAGCACAACGCATTGCTTATGTGGATGTTACGGCTGTTTTGGAAAGCCTGCCAGAATACCAAAAGGCGCAAGAACAACTCGACAAAGTAGCTACTGCCTGGCGCCAGGAAATCGCGCAAGAACAAGACAAGGTAAAAGGTATGTACAGCAAGTTTCAGGCAGAGCAAGTGCTGCTCAGCGAAGAAATGAAAAAGAGCCGTGAAGAAGAGATTATGGCCAAGGAAAAGGAAGTCCGCGAATTGCAGCGACTCAGATTCGGCCCAGAAGGCGGCTTGTTTAAAAAGCGCGAAGAACTCGTGAAGCCTATCCAAGACAAAGTGTACGGCACCATTGAGCGGTTTGCGCAAGACAAAGGCTACGAATTCATATTTGACAAGGGCAGTGCCTCTGGAATGCTCTACGCCGACAAGAAAAACGACAAAACGGAGGAAATCAAAGCCCTGTTGAAAAAAGGGTGATACTTAACCAATATTCTAACACACTGAAAATGAAGAAATTTTTTCTGTTGACCGTTGGCCTTATGCTTGCCACGGTCGGCTTTTCTCAAAAATTTGGCTATTGCAATTCCAGTGCACTCCTCACCAAAATACCAGAAGTGAAGGCAGCCGACAGCGAATTGCAGGCGTTTCAGACCCAACTTACCAAAAAGGGCCAGGAAATGGTAAAATCGCTGCAAGAAAGAGTCGCTGAGCTGGACCGCAAAGAGAAACAAGGCACCATTTCGCCCAAAGACCTGGAGACGCAAGGTGCGAAACTGCAAGAAGAACAAGCCTCTATCGCAAAATACGAACAGGAGGTCTATGCAAAACTCGGGGAAAAGCGCGAAGAACTTTTCAAGCCGATACTCGAACGGGTGAACCAAGCGATGGCCGATGTAGCAAAGGAAAACCAGTACATGTTCGTATTCGACCTCAACACGCAAGTATTGCTTTATGCGGACGAATCGCTCGACGTAACTAAGTTGGTTATGACAAAATTGGGAATAGCTAACTAAAGGCTTAGCCTTTGTTTCCCAACGGTTCAAATATTCCGCAAAGCGGCAATCCCGATAAATTGGGGTTGCCGCTTCTTTTATTTGCTGATATGCTCCTTTTCGCGGCTTTCCTTGCTTTGACAATAAAAGTGTGGCACACCTAAAACAGAGCATTGGTAATCAACATGGTTGGCGAGGTGTGCCACACTTTCTTGAACACTCTCCCTAACTTCGCCGCTTCAATACCCGTCTGCCATATCATGTTGTCAACCCTTTCCGATCGTACCCTACTAATAGTGGGGGCTGTGCTATGCTCCATAGCAGCGTGGTGCACGATAGGCTATCATCATCCTGATGAGCATTTCCAGATTTGGGAATTTGCCAATTATAAACTTGGACATATTCCTGCCAGCGATTTGCCCTGGGAATTCCCTGAGCAAATGCGGCCTGGTTTACAGCCTTTTTTGGCCTACTGCATGGTAGTGGCGGCGAGAACGCTTGGCATTGACAATCCGTTCGTCCAAGTGTTTTTAATGCGCATGCTCTGTGGGTTGGCGGCATTGTACGTTTATTGGAAATGGTATGCTTGGCTTGAACTCGATTTGAAAAGCCAGGTAGCTGCCCGTTGGATGCGTATCGGAATTTTGTTTTTTTGGCTAATGCCCTATCTCAACGTCCGCTTTTCGTCTGAAAACACTTCAGCCATCTGTTTTTTTGCAGGCCTGCTGTTGCTCGTTCAACAACTTGAAGATCAAAAGAATAGATTTAGTTGGCCAATGGTGGCAGCGGGATTTTTGCTTTGTCTTTCGTTTTTTTTCCGCTATCAGATAGCATTCGCGGGCATCGGGCTGGGTGCTTGGCTCTTGTTCCAAAAAAGGCCGAGTATTATAAATTGGGTTGCAATGGCAGCAGGAGGGCTGATAGCGCTCGGACTTGGTTTTGCAACTGATTATTGGCTTTACGGCGAATGGGTGTGCGCGCCGTACAATTATTTTTTCTCCAACATCATGGAAGGGAAGGCCGCCAATTTTGGGGTGTCACCTTTTTGGTGGTATCTAACCGAAATGCCCATTGCGCTGGTGCCTCCACTGAGCATTGCGTTGTTATTTTTTTCCGTGCTTGGCGTTTGGCGAAAGCCATACCATGTGCTGGCTTGGTGTGCTGTGCCTTTTGTGCTGGCGCATTCGATGGTGGGGCACAAAGAAGTGCGCTTTTTGTTCCCCATGGCCATGCCGCTTTTTTTCTTTGCCGCGCTTGGGTGGGAGGTGTTCTCTGAGAAATTCAAGGTAAAAAACTGGATGGTGAAATTCTTTTATTTTTGCCTTTGGGCAAACGCTTTCATAATGATTATCAGGATTTTAACACCTGCTAAAGAAATGGCTGCATACGAAAAATTTCTTTGGGACTGGCATGGCAGAAATCCTGAATCCACGGTGTATTTTGTAAAGAAAGCACCTCAAAAATACTTTCCTTTGAACATGCCTTTTTATGAACACCCGAACCAACGCCAACTGCCGTGGTACACCAATACAATGTATAAAAATGACACTACAACCCTTCAATTCGGCGATCTGATGTTTTTCGCAGAATTAACCCCACCCCCGGTAGCTCCCCCAGGATTCCATTTTAGAATGGCGTATGAATACTATCCTTCCTGGATTTTGCTCAACAATTTTAACAACTGGCAAGGCCGAACGCGGATTTGGGCAATTTATGAATTGGAAAAGATTGAGTAGGTAATCTATTTATACATTGTGGCCTATGGTGACAAATCTCTCTGACCGTACCCTCCTCATTACCGGGATTGTGCTGTGTGTTGTGGCCGCATGGTTCACCATCGGGTATCACCATCCGGACGAGCATTTCCAAATCTGGGAGTTTGCAAATTACAAACTTGGACATATCCCCGCCAGTGATTTGCCTTGGGAGTTCCCCGCCAAAATGCGGCCTGGGTTACAGCCTTTTCTAGCGTACAGCACGGTGAATGTTGCCCAAAAAATTGGGATAGAAAACCCTTTTTTGCACGTTTTTCTGACGAGGTTGCTTTGTGGCTTGGCTGCGATCTGGGTTTACTGGAACTGGTGTTCATGGCTGGGAAAGGATTTCAAACACGCCGGTTCAGTCCGGTGGCTCCGTATTGGGATGTTGTTTTTTTGGTGTATGCCGTACCTCCATGCGCGGTTTTCTTCCGAAAACACTTCGGCGATCTGCTTTTTTGGCGGGCTGTTGCTACTGCTTCAACAAATTGAAAATCAAAAAAAAAGGCACTTCTGGAATTATGTGGCGGCAGGTTTTTTGCTAGGACTGTCTTTCTTTTTTCGCTATCAAATCGCTTTTGCTGGAATAGGACTTGCAGCGTGGCTACTGTTTCAGAAAAAACTTGGACTGGTGTCATGGACAACACTTGCGCTGGGCGTTCTGTTGGCTTTTGGACTAGGGTTTGCGGCCGATTTCTGGCTGTATGGCGAATGGGTATGTCCGCCTTACAACTATTTTGCAACCAACGTTTTGCATAGCGATAACCGGTTTGGTACAGAACCTTGGTGGTGGTATTTTAGCGAGACCTTCGTTGCATTATTGCCGCCTTTGAGTATTGGCCTTTTCGTATTTTTTGGCCTGGGTATTTGGCAAAAGCCAATGCATGTGTTGACCTGGTGCCTCTTGCCTTTTGTATCCGCGCACTTGATGGTGGAACACAAGGAAATGCGTTTCTTATTTCCTATGATCCTGCCCTTTTTCTTCCTGTCCGTAGCCGGATGGGAATATTTTCAAGAAAGATACGCGCTAAAGAACTGGATGCTGAAAACATTGCGCCTTTGCCTCTGGACCAATGCAACCCTGTTGTTTTTTTGGATTTTTCTTCCCGCCAAAGGCATGGTGGCCTATTCAAAATTCCTTTGGGACTGGCACGGAAAACACCCGGAATCGAGCGTTTTTTTTGTAAAGAGTGAACCTAAGAACCATTCTCCACTCAATACGCCTTTTTATGAAAACCCAGGCCAGACTCAATTCTCCTGGTACACCAACCCTTTACATAAAAATGACACCACTGCGTTGCAGACGGGCGACCTGATGTTTTTTACCGACGTACTCAATCCGCAGCCCAAAGCACCGCCAGGATTCCGTTTGGAGCGGCTTTTTACGCTTTACCCGAATTGGGTTTTAAGGGTCAATATCAATAACTGGCAAAACCGTACACACGTCTGGGCAGTTTATCGTTTGGAGGAAAGGTGATTGGTGGATTGGTGGATTGGAACACCAGTCCACCAATCCACCAATCACGAATCATAATTCAACACCGGCGCCAACCAGCGTTCTGCCTCCGAGAACGACATTCCTTTTCGTCGGGCATAATCCTCTACCTGATCCTTCCCAATTTGCCCTAGACCAAAATATTTGGATTCCGGGTGACTGAAATACCAGCCTGACACTGAAGCAGCGGGATACATGGCACAACTATCCGTCAGTTGTATTCCTGCGTTTTTCTCAGGCTCAAGTAGTTGCCACAAAGTCCGCTTTTCGGTGTGCTCTGGGCAGGCCGGATACCCTGGGGCAGGCCGGATACCTTGGTATTTTTCTTCGACAAGTTTCTGATTATCAAGGTTTTCGTCTTTGGCATAGCCCCAAAATTCTTTGCGCACCCGCTCGTGCATTCGTTCGGCGAGGGCTTCAGCGAGACGATCAGCAAGGGCTTTAAGCAGGATGGCGGAGTAGTCGTCGTTTTCTTTTTCAAACTTTTCCACCCACTTTTCGATGCCGATGCCAGCAGTGACTGCGAAACTTCCAATGAAATCGTCGCCTTTGGGGGAAACAAAATCTGACAGACAGAAATTGGCTTGGTCTGCTGCTTTTACGTTTTGCTGTCGAAGGTGATGAAGCGTTATTGTACCTGCGGCTTCAGCCGCAGGATTGGTTGCGCCTGCGGCTAAAGCCGCAGGTACAATCAGATCATCTCCTACTGACTTGGCCGGGAAAATCCCGATCACCGCCCTTGCTTCCAACCATTTCCCATCAATGATCTGGCGTAGCATCACCTGCGCATCGTGGTAAAGTTTCTTTGCTTCAGATCCGACCACATCATCTTCCAAAATAGCAGGATACTTGCCCGCCAACTGCCAACTTTGGAAAAATGGCGTCCAGTCAATGTAGTCCGTCAGTTCATCCAGTGGGTAGTTTTCAAAGGTTTTGATACCTGTTAAATTAGGTTTTGGCGGTGTGTATTGGTCCCAATCCAATTTCAACTTGTTCCCCCGGGCTTTTTCCAGCGAAAGGTATTGTTTGGAGGATTGGCGGCCTGCCCGCTGAACTCGGATTTGTTCGTATTCGACCTTTGTTCTTTCAATAAATGCATCGTTTTCCGATTCGTTTTTGGTCAACAACGAACTTACTACTGCCACCGAACGGCTTGCATCCAGTACATGCACGACCGGACCGTTTTGATATTGTGGCTCGATTTTCACTGCTGTGTGGGTTTTGGAAGTTGTCGCGCCACCGATGAGCAATGGGATTTTCATGCCCAGCCGCTGCATTTCTTTGGCAACGTGAACCATCTCGTCAAGCGAAGGGGTGATAAGACCAGAGAGGCCGATTATATCCACGTTTTCCGCTATGGCTGCTTTTATTATTTTGTCGGCTGGCACCATCACACCCAAATCAAGAATATCGTAGTTGTTGCAGCCGAGCACCACGCCAACAATGTTTTTGCCAATGTCATGAACATCTCCCTTCACCGTGGCCATGAGGATTTTGCCCTTGGCTGTTACCGTACCTCCTTTTTCGGCCTCAATAAACGGTTGCAAATATGCCACCGCCTTTTTCATCACCCGTGCCGATTTCACTACTTGCGGCAGGAACATCTTGCCGGAGCCAAAAAGGTCGCCGACCACGTTCATCCCGTCCATCAACGGGCCTTCAATGACCTGGAGTGGAGCCGGGTATAGTTTTCGCGCCGCTTCCGTATCTTCTTCCACATATTTGTCAATGCCCCGCACGAGGGCATGGGTGATGCGCTCCTGCACCGTTCCATTACGCCAGGCGAGGTCTTCGTCGATGGTTTTGCCCCCTGTTTCTTTAAAGGATTCGGCGAGCTTTACCAATTCTTCCGTTGCATCGGGGTGACGGTTAAACAACACATCCTCAATACGTTGTAAAAGTTCTTTTGGAATTTGTTCATATACTTCAAGCATACCTGCGTTCACGATTCCCATGTCCATGCCAGCCCTTGTGGCGTGGTAGAGAAAGGCTGAGTGCATGGCCTCCCGAACGTGGTTGTTGCCTCGGAAGGAGAAGGAAAGATTGCTTACGCCGCCCGAAATTTTTGCGCCCGGGCAAGTAGCCTTAATAATGCGCGTGGCTTCGATGAAGTTGATTGCGTATTCATTGTGTTCCTCAATGCCTGTCGCAACGGCGAAAATGTTGGGGTCGAAAATAATGTCCGTCGGGTCGTAGCCAACCTGCTCGGTAAGGATTTTATAGGCTCTTTGGCAGATTGATACCTTTCGATCAATCGTATCGGCCTGTCCTTGTTCGTCGAAGGCCATCACCACCACAGCGGCACCGAAACGGCGGCAGATATTGGCTTGGCGGATAAACTCAGCCTCGCCTTCTTTCATAGAAATCGAGTTGACAATGCTTTTACCCTGCAAACATTTAAGCCCGGCCTCAATGACGCGGAATTTCGAAGAATCTACCATTACAGGTAGTTTGGCGATGTCTGGCTCTGCGGACATGAGGTTGAGGAACTTTACCATTGCCGCTTCCGAATCAAGCAGGCCTTCGTCCATGTTCACGTCAATCACTTGTGCCCCGCCATCCACCTGTTGCCGGGCGACGTTGAGGGCTTCCGAGTAGTTGTCTTCCTTGATGAGTTTGGCGAATTTGGCGGAACCTGTTACGTTGGTACGCTCGCCAATGTTTACAAAATTTGTGTTCTCCCGCAATATCAGAGGCTCCAAGCCGGCGAATTTTGAATAGCCTGCAAACCCCTTCCCCCAGCCCTCCCCAATTGGGAGGGGAATGCGAGGAGGGTATTTTTTTACGTGTTCTGCAATATGCCGGATATGATCCGGAGTGGTTCCGCAGCAACCTCCTACGATGTTTACAAAGCCCGAACGGGCAAAATCTTCCATAAAAACGCACATTTCGTGCGCGGTTTGGTCGTATTCGCCAAACTCATTGGGCAAACCTGCATTTGGGTAAGCACTGATAAAACAGTCTGCGATACCAGCCAATGTTTCGAGGTGTGGGCGCATTTCTTCGGCGCCCAGTGCACAGTTGAGACCTACTGCGAAGGGTTTGGCGTGTTTCACCGAAATCCAAAATGCCTCCACCGTTTGGCCGCTGAGCGTGCGCCCTGAAGCATCGGTTATGGTGCCGGAAATGATGACCGGGAGGCGAAACCCTTTTTCTTCAAACACTTCTTCGATGGCGTAAATCGCTGATTTACAGTTCAGCACATCGAAAATAGTCTCGACCAAAATGATGTCAGCACCACCGTCCACGAGGCCCCGAACCTGCTCGGCGTAGGCATTTTTTGCCTCGTCAAAGGTGATGGTACGGTAGCCGGGGTCGTTTACATCAGGGCTGAGACTCAGCGTTTTATTGAGTGGACCTAATGCACCTGCTACGAATTTGGGTGATTGGCTTATTGGTGATTGGTGCTTGGTTTGCCAATGCTCAATGGCACGGCAGGCAATTTCAGCGGCGGCTTTGTTGATGTCGTAGCATACGCCGGGCGGCATATCAAAATCGGCCTGAGAGATGGATGTGGCGTTGAAGGTATTGGTCTCGATGATGTCTGCACCAGCATCCAGGTATTTGCAGTGGATGTCTTCAATTATGTCTGGACGAGTAAGGCACAGCACGTCGAAATTTCCCTTTAATTCACGATGATGCTCCCTGAACCGTTCGCCACGAAAATCAATTTCGGGCAGCTGGTACGATTGCAGGAAAACGCCCATAGAACCGTCAATGATCAGAATGCGGTCTCGGGCAGCGGCGGTAAGTTGCTTTAGCGTATCTTTTTTCACGATAATTGGCACCACGGAATTACGGTTCCGGGCAGTTTTGGATGGCGAAGGTAATCGTTTGAAAATCACTCTATCCCAAGCAATTCATGCTCCCCAATCCTATGTGTCAACAACCTAGGCACCCCATTTGCGGCTCGTTCAATAACAGGGCTAAACTTCGCATTCCACACGATTTCTTCACCTGAATAAGACCGGCGGGCGTGTACGACCTGTTGAGCTGTCTCGTCCGTGCCTTTCACCAGCACCATGATTTCGGCGTTCGCATCAAGTATGTCTTGGGCAGAAAAATTGAAAATGGGGCTTTGGTCGTTGAGCGGGTGAACAATGGTCCAAGAGAGGGAGAAGAAACTTATTTTGTTGATTTCCAAGCCCAATGGGTAAAATTTACGGCTCAATGAGCCATCTTCCTCTCGTTGATTGAAGGCCATCAAGACCTGAACTTCGGTCTCAATAAGTTCACTTTTACTGGCATTGCCCATTCGGAACATCAGTCCTTTTCCGTCTTTGTAAGGTGCTATGAGGAGGTTTTCGCTAAAAACAATTTTGGCCGAAGGCCGGGAAAAACGCCCGTACAACAAGCCGGTCATCAAGGCAAATGCAAGCAGCCCGAGAAACGACTCGAACGAAGCCAAAACACTGATTGTCAGGCCATTTGGGCTGATGTGGCCATAGCCTACCGTAGTCAGGGTTTGGCTGCTGAAGAAAAAAGCCTGCATGAAATTGTGCCCGGCATCCCCCAGCGTCACCCCATTGAAATGCTCCACGCCAATAAAGACGTATAGGCAAGAAAACAAGATATTGAGCAACAGAAAAAAGCTGAAAATCAGGGTAAAAAAATGCCTCCAAGGTATCGTTACAAGGTGGTAATAAGTATTGTCCCAGCGACCGAGTGGTTCTCGGAACACGTTAAAAGAGCCGTCTGGGTTCATTAAACGGCCATCAAGGGTAACGTTTCTTCCAAAGCCAAGCTCTCGGTCAAGCGGCTTGTTTTTTATCTTGCGCAAAAGCGTACTGATATTCTTGCTGTTTTCTTTATAAGTCATAAATAGTGCCTGCAAATAAACCTGATTTCGCCAAACAAAAGGCCCTTCTTAAAGTTTAACGGGACATGAAACGACGCGCCATAGTTTGGTTTCGACATGACCTACGCCTACACGACAACGAAGCCCTCGCCACAGCCCTCCGTATGGCAGAGGAAGTGATCCCCATTTACATATTTGACGAGCGTGTTTTCTTGGGCAAAACTCGATTTGGATTCCCAAAAACGGGCAAATTCCGCACCCAATTCATCTTTGAATGCGTAGCAGACCTGCGTGAAAACGTTCAAAAACTGGGAGGAAAACTATTGGTGCGCATCGGCAGGCCCGAAAGCATTTTGGCCGAAATGGCCCAACAACTGAAAGCCTCCTGGGTGATTTGCAACCGCGAGCGCACACATGAAGAGGTGCTGGTACAGGATGGGCTGGAGCAAAAGCTTTGGGGCATAGGAGTTGAGCTGCTCTATACCCGGGGTAAAATGCTCTATCACACCCAGGACTTGCCCGTGCCAGTGCAGCATACCCCCGATGCGTTCACGCAGTTTCGCAAAGAAACGGAGCACATTACACCAGTTCGGGAGCCGCTTCCCTCCCCTTCGGCTTTGCCTCCTTTACCGCCGAATCTTGAGCCTGGAGAGATGCCCACCTTGGAAGATTTTGGGTTTACCGTTTTTGAAACCGACCCGCGCACTGCGCTTGCTTTCAAAGGTGGTGAGACCGAAGCCTTGCGCCGTTTGCGTCATTATTTCTGGGAAAAAGACCTCGTTGCCCAGTATAAGGAAACACGAAATGGTCTCCTGGGGCCGGATTACTCCTCCAAATTCTCTCCCTGGCTCTCCTCTGGCTGTCTTTCCCCAAAACTCATTTACCACGAGCTCAAACGTTACGAACGCGAGCGCGTGAGCAACGAAAGCACCTATTGGCTTTTTTTTGAATTGCTTTGGCGCGACTTTTTCCGCCTAATGGGAAAAAAGTACGGCAGCCGGATTTTTAAGAAAGGTGGCACACAAGAGAAGGACCTGCGTCATTTGAAAAACAACCGTGAGATGTTCGATCTATGGGCTGCTGGTCAGACGGGCGTTCCATTTGTGGATGCCAATATGCGCGAGCTCGCAGCCACAGGATGGATGAGCAATCGAGGACGCCAAAATGTGGCCTCGTTCCTGGTTCGAGACCTGAAAGTAAACTGGCAAATGGGCGCGGAATACTTTGAAAGCCAATTAATTGACTACGACCCTTGTAGCAACTGGGGCAACTGGAATTATGTGGCAGGCGTTGGAAGCGATCTGCGAGAAGACCGATATTTTAATATCCTTACCCAAGCCAAAAACTACGACCCACAGGGTAATTTCGTCCGGATTTGGTGTCCTGAACTTGCTAACATTCCTCATGAAAAAATCCACCGACCCGATCTTTTGAGCGCAACTGAGCGCAACGGTTACCCAAAATCGGTGGTGAGAATTGACAAGTGGGCGCAGTAAGACTCAATAATCAGTATCGTCCGGAATGTCGTTTACATCATCGTCGTCGCGACGGCGTGTCACGATGATGTGATCGTCTTCCTCGCTTGCCCCATCATCAAGATCGTCATCTTCTTCTCCAGCCCCGTCAAACTCATCATCCACTTCCACTTCTACTTCTACATCCACGATTTCTTCTTTAAGTTGGCCATCTTCGTCAAAGTCTTCATCTTCTTTCACGATGCGCTTGGCCTCGAGAATGGTCATACGGATGAGATAATAAGTATCGTCGGTCTCGAAAGGGAGTGCCGATACTTTTTTGCCTTCCTTGTCATTGTAACTGACGAGGTGGTCGGCATAGCCCGAGGGGTATTTTTGCTTTACCAGCCGGGTGATGTCCTCTGAAAGGGCATCATAATCTTTTACAACGCGTTTTTTAGCCAAGGTCAGGGAGAGTTTTGGTTTTGATAATCAGTGCACTAAAAGTGTGGTGCGGCTGTTTCCAATTGCGGCAAATTTATGGGGCTGTTTTTCAAACGGACAAATTTTTTTTGAAAGAAAGCACTCTGAGAACTTTTTAATTTTTTAGCAACCGTTTTCCGCGCCTCCGTTCTACCTTTCGCACGAAAAAAATTCTGACCAATGATGCGCCTACTCGCTGCTTTATCTTCCTTTTTTGTCTTTTTGGCAATACCCGCTCATACTCAAGTGGCTCTATTCACCGAAAATTTTGATGCTTGCACATTGCCTGCTGGTTGGCAGGTAATCAGCACAGGCAACCAAAACCCGGTGTGGTATATTGGAGACGCTGTCCTGAACGACGACAACAACGGACAAAGCATGAACGGATCGTGCTTCCTTTTTATTGATGACGATGCCACGGGCGATCAAACCCCTTCATACAGCATCGATTTTATCTCCCCTCCTTTCGATGCCTCGCAGCATCCCACTGTTGAACTCTCCGTGGACGTGCATTTTCGGGACTGGGGTCAAGCCGATGAATATTTTGAGGTGCTTGTAACTGACGGTATTACCGAAACCTTGATTCGCCGTTACGACAATTTCCATGCCACGGGCAGCAATCTCTACGAATTTGAAACACTTGTGTTCGACCTTTCCCTACTGACCCAGTCGCCAAACGCCCAACTTATATTCCGTTACAACGATGCCAACGGCTTCAACTGGTGGGCGGGGATTGACAATATTTCCGTGACTGGCAAAGGCCAAGGTACGAACGTGGTGGTTGAATCTTTTAATGGGTGCGAAAAACCTGCAGGCTGGGAAACGCAAATTGTGGCCGGTGTGGATGATTGGAAATTTGGGCTTATTACGGAAGGCGCCGCACTTGGAGGCGGCAACTCGATGGACGGCAGTTGTTTTGCTTTTTTTGACGACGATCTTTTGGGACAAGACACTCCTTTTTCTGTAGTGCGCCTTGTTTCGCCCTGGTTCGATGGGACACAGTTTGGGCAGTTCAACCTGAATTTTGACTTGATCTTGCGCTATTACCGTGAAAAAATCGCCATTTACGTCCAAAATGGAAACGGAGAAGAGTTTTTGGTGCGCGCATCAGAAGGTGATGTCGGCGGCCCTTATTTTTCCAACTATGTCCACGTTGTACTCGACCTCTCGCCCTACCGTTCGCAGCAAATGCGGGTCATTTTTCAATATGACGACGGTCGAGACTGGGGCTGGTGGGCCGGCATTGACAACGTGAAAATAGCGGGCAACGGTGTCGCCTACGACGTTTGCGCCAATGCTTTTCAGATGTTTACCGGCCAAAGCTGTGTGCCAGCCAACACAGCCAATGCCCTTTTGGATGGCCCAAATCCTCCTTGCGTAGATAAAAGCGCCGGCGGCTTGTGGTTGACCTGGACAGCGGACTTCAGCGGAACAGCCAAAATCACTACCAATGCGGATTTTAACGATGTAGTTAGTCTCTTGACTGGGGATTGCTCCAACCCCCAGTGGATCCTTTGCGACAATCGCGACGAGCATGGCTTCACGGGCGAAAGCACTTATTTCCAAGCCCAAATCGGCACCAAATACTACTTGAGGGTGAGCGGGCAAGAAGGAGGATTTGGTATTTCTCGCGGCAATTTTTGCATCCAGCTTGATCCAATTGCAGTGCTTCCACAATCGCCCGTAAATGATGACTGTGCAAACGCTCAACCACTCCTTGTAGATGCTATTTGTTTGAATGGAAACAACTTGAACGCATCCTCTTCACCTAGCCTACCCAGACTTAATGCATTGGCAAGGCACGATGTGTGGTACAGTTTCACCGCTCCTGCGCTCACGCCCAACGAGGTGCTGGAAGTGCAGAGCAATGCTGATTTTTCCGAGATCATTACTGTTTACTCTGGAAACTGCGACACGATGGCAGAGCTGGCTTCCAACCACAAAGGACGTTCACTTGTGCTCTCAAGTCTGGCAGAGGGTGAAACTTACCTGATTCAAATTTCCGGCACTTTTGCCACGGTGGAAGGCTCCCTTTGCCCTCAGATTTTAAAGAAAAGCCTGGATGCTCCAGCGAACGACCTCTGCAATTCGGCTACTCCTGTCAACATCGGTGGAGCTTGCACAGAAGGCAGCAACATAGGCGCAAGTTTTTCGGGGCTAACACCGCCCTGTGTGATTTCTATCGCCAGCGATGTGTGGTATAGTTTCATTGCGCCCAATTCTGGTTCTGTGCGTTTTAATACCGGTGCTGATTTCCCCCATGTTTTAGCGGTTTGGAAAGGGGTATGTGGCAACTTCGAAAATGTGCTTTGCGCCGAAAATCCCTTGCCCTGCGATGGTTTCTTGACGCTGGGGGCGCTTTTCGCTGGCGAGACCTATTTTGTGCAAATTGCCTCGCAAATCGCTGCTTTCTGGCCTGTTACGGGCAATTTTTGTCTGCAAATTATGGACGGCTCCGTTCAGCCGCCATTTGTAGCTGTGACTTTGCAGGTTGCGGAAAAATGTATCAGCACCAATATTTCTGAACTTCAAATTGAAGCGCAGGGTGGCATTATGCCCTATACTTTCAGCGGCACACCCAACGGGCAAACCTTGGCCTCGGGCGAGACCTACCTTGTGGTGGTGACCGATGCGATTGGATGCGAAAAATCGCTCGCAGGCACTGCAGATGATTGCGAAGCCATTGTTTGCGCCATTACAGGTACCTTGACTGCGATTCAACCCAATTGTTACAACGCAGCCAATGGCATTCTATCAGCGATGGTGACGGGCGGTACGGCACCGTACAGCTACCTCTGGTCGAACGCAGCCACTACCGCCGAAATCAGCAACCTCGCCGCAGGGGAGTACACTTCCACAGTAACGGATGCCTTGGGCTGCGATTTGACCCTGATTGACACAATTATCAGCCCAAGTGCCATCACAGCCATACCAACCAGCATAGATCAACCGCAGCAAGGTCAAAGCGACGGGGCAGTCTTTCTCGACGTGGCTGGCGGCACAGGCGACTATGGCTACGTCTGGCTGCTCAATGGCGCAGCATTTGTCAACTCAGAAGACCTAACCAACGCACCCGCAGGCGATTACACGCTGGTCATCACGGATGGCAATGGCTGTACGGCTTCATTTGATTTTACTTTGACGGAAACGGTTGGAAACCAAGAGGTTTCGACGGAATTTTTCATGGAGGTATTCCCAAATCCGGCGCAGGAAAAAGCCTGGCTCGCGGTGGCTTTCCCTAAAGTGCAGACGCTTCACCTCACGCTTTTGGATAATGCAGGTCGCGTGCTCAGCACTTGGACAGTGCGCGATGTTGTGGAGCAAAATATTCTACTGGATTTGAAGCATTTGCCTGCGGGGACGTATCAGCTGCGGGTTAGGACGGAAAAAGAGGCTTGGGTCGAGCAGGTGGTAGTGGGGAGTTGGAATCGGTAAATAACACCCGTCCTACGGCTTTGAGCCGTAGGACGGGTTGCTTAAAACAAAATGGAATACAAAGCCTTCATCTCCTATCGCCACTCCGAAAATGGCAGGCGGCACGCGGTGGCTTTGGAAACCGCCCTGAAACGCTACGCCAAGCCAACGCTGGCTCGTCCCATGAAAATCAAACAAACTGGCCTCCCCAAACAAGAAGACTACGCCCGCGCCAAGCGCCTCTGGCAAGCGTGCCTCGCCAGCGGCGTGGACAACGAGTATTTTCAAAAAGGGTTAGACGAATTAGAGCGGGTGTGGAAGGAGAAGACAGAGTAGTTATGCGTTTTTAACACCGTACCTTAGCCCATTAATCACCCTTAACGATGCAAAAAACTGCAAAAGCAAACCCTACCCAAGGCCCGGCCATCTCAAAAACTGCCTTTTGGGATGTGGACTTCTCGAAGTTGGACTTCGAGCGGCGCAGCCTCTTCGTTATGGAAAAAGTGATGAACTATGGACTCTGGGCAGACATAGTTGAGCTCTTCCGGTTTTATGGCGACGACCGTCTTCGCCGAGAAATAACCCAAGCAACCTACCTCAAAAAGACAGCACTTTCTTTCCTTTGCGTAGTGCTTAATCTGCAAGAATGCGATTTCAAATGCTACACCAAAACACAGTCGAACCTCGGACACTGGGAATACTGAACCGTCTGATGCAACTGCCCGAACTGGAGCAGTTTGCGCTAGTTGGCGGCACCAATTTGGCTTTGCGGCTTGGCCACCGCCTTTCGGTTGACCTTGATATTTTCACGAATGAACCGTTCGATTTAGCTGCTGTTTGGGAGGCCATCAGACAGGAATTCCCAAAGGTCATCAAGTTGGACGAGCGCGGGCAAACCTTGCTTGCCAATATTGAAGGTGTAAAAATTGATCTGATTAAACACGCCTATCCATATCTGAGGCCTGTTGAGCATATTGAGGGCCTCCGAATGCTCTCGATTCCCGACATTATCCCAATGAAGTTAGGCGCACTCGCACGCAGGGGCGGCAAAAAAGACTTTTGGGACATTGCTTGTTTGCTTGACTATTATTCCCTCGCCGAAATGTTGGATTTCTTCAAGCAAAAGTATCAAAACGATGACATCGGCTACATTATAATGTCGCTCACTTATTTCGACGACGCAGAAAATCAGGACGATCCGATTGTTTCCCTAAAGATGACTTGGCAAGACGTGAAAAAGAATGTGGCCGCGGCAGTTGCGGATTATGTAAAAAAGCAGAAGAGGTAGGCACGGTTGCTTAGTTCGACTTTACCACTTTTCGTTCGATAAAAAGAAATCCTGACAATTAGTACCTTGGAGTATACTAACCCACCAAGTATGCTAACCTTACCGCCAGGATTTCAAAGCACAATATCAGGTTTTTCTACGGCATTTCGCAAAGACGTATGGCCTAAAGCGCAGTTGTTGCTGACAGGTGCTATTCTATGCCCGGGTAGCCGTACGGCTTGCAATTTGTTGCGAAGTGTAGGCCTGCAAGGGGAGCGTTGCTTTCCTAAGTTTCATCGGCTTTTGAGCCTCGACAAGTGGTCGGCCAAGTGGCTGTCGGGCGTATTGCTTAAGTTGCTGGTCAATTCATTTACCGCCCCTGGTGAACCGCTGGTATTTGGCATAGATGACACAATTGAGCGGCGTTGGGGCCGCAAAATCAGCAAGCGTGGTATTTACCGTGACCCGGTACGCTCCTCGAAGAGCCACTTTGTTAAATGTAGCGGTCTGCGTTGGCTGTCTTTAATGTTGTTGACCAAGCTGCCCTGGCTGGAAGCCGGGGTATATTGGGCACTTCCAGTCTTAAGTGCACTGTGTCCATCGGAGCGTTTTTATGAATCGCGTGGCAAACAGCCCAAAAAACTCACGGACTGGGCCCGTCAGATCATTACCTGGCTAAGTCGCGAGTGCAAGGGGCTGAATCGGCCTGTATATCTGACTGGCGATGGCTCTTTTGCCACATACGAACTATTCATGCACGCTCAAAGCCTTGGCATTGGCATGATCGCCCGCATGAAACTTAACGCCCGTTTGTTCAACTTGCCCCACCCACAAAGGACCAAGGGTAAGCGTGGGCCAAAACCATTAGTAGGTGCCCCTTTGGCTGATATGGAAAAACAACTCACCGCTCCCTGTGTCAATTGGACAAACCTGATCTTTTCCGAGTGGTACGGCAATCGAAACAAAGAAATGATGATCACTTCAGGCGTAGCCATTTGGCATAAGTCTAATACCCTTATGGTTAAGATTCAGTGGGTGCTCATCAAAGATCCCCAAGGAAAACTTGAACCTGTACTGCTGGCATGTACGAATACGACCTTAGCCGCTGAAAAAATCGTGACCTTTTTTGTGCGCCGGTGGCGAGTCGAAGTCACCTTCGCCGAAGTGCGCCGCCACCTCGGTGTAGAAACCCAACGCCAATGGTCTGATTTGGCAATTGAACGTTCTACGCCCTGCTTGTTGGCACTGATGTCTATCGTCTGCCTGATGGCTAACACCTTGCACATCCAAAAGCCTTTACAGCCAAATGCCACTGCATGGTACCGAAAAAAAATTATTACCTTCTCCGATGTCCTAGCAGCCGTGAGACTCGAATTGCTCCAAAAGGCCAAACTATCGACAAGCTATTTTAAACCCGATGTTGAAAGTTATTCCACCAAAATTCGCCACCTTTGGTTCCTGCTAACTCAGGCTGCCGCTTGACCAAACCAAAAGTGGTAAAGTCGAAGGAACGGGACACAATTTCGTGTTCTTTTACCTAAACCTATACCATGATGTCTAAACTCTCAATTTTGCTTCAGGGCCTCTGCTTATCTGCACAAACCACGATTTACGTCAACCAAAACGTTCCAGGTGGCCAACAAAATGGAAGCACTTGGGCAGATGCATTCCTTGATTTGCAACAAGCATTGTCAGTCTCCGTTGACGGCGACGAAATATGGGTAGCCACAGGCACATACTACCCAACGTCTGGCACAGACCGCTCCATTTCTTTTGTGATGAAAAATGGCGTAAAAATATACGGAGGGTTTTTAGGTTCGGAAACCAACTTGTCCCAGCGGGATTTGGAACTGCATGAAACCATACTGTCTGGAAACCTCGGACTGCCCAATGGCTCGGACAACAGCTATCATGTGCTATATGGCGAGGGCTTGGATAGCACCACTGTATTGGACGGCTTTGTGGTGACAAAAGGTATTGCGAATGGATCAGACGATCATGCCATTGGCGGGGGGCTATTGATAAACCCATCCTCCAGTGTTTACAACACTTGTCCGATCATACAAAATTGTCGGTTTGAGTACAACACACTTGGACAGGAGGAGGAATTGGTATTCCTAGAGGGCTTTTTTCTCAAAATTATGCCAACCCCATTATCCGAAACTGTCAATTTGTTTCAAACCGTGCCAACCTTTTTGGGGGCGGAATGACCAAATTGGGCCCGGCTTTGATGGATCATCCCTTTATTTTGGAGAACTGCACTTTTTCAAAGAACGCATGCCGTTATGACGGGGGAGGGATTTATTTTAGTGACACGGAAAATGCTACCATTCTAAGGAATTGTATCTTTGAAAAAGATACCTCTGGATTTTCATTAGGCGGCGGTGTTTTTTTTTGCTTCCGGCTACGAGGAATTTACAGGTGCCGTTCTGACCTTGGAATCATGTACGTTTAAGGAGAATATTGCCACGGAAGGCGGAGCATTGTATTATTGGGACGGTGGAATCCCTTCTTTTAGCATCCCTCCATTTAAGGCAAGCCTGTTAGGCTGTGTTTTTGAAAAAAACATTGCCACAAATGGCTACGGTGGGGCGTATAGTTTTACCGGATTTGACAAGAGTTCCTTTTTTGTTGATGTTATTGGGTGCGAGTTTAGGGGCAACTTGTCAAGTTCTTATTACATAACCAATCTTCAAGCGGGCGAGGACAGCTACTGTGAAGTCCTTATTAAGGATTGCAAATATATCGGCAACAAACATTTAGATAACCCATCTAATTATTGTTATCCTGTCTCATTCGGCATAGGCGGGACAGGGAGCAGGCTTGACGCAAAAATCGAAAATTGCCTTTTTGCGGGCAATGGAGGGGGGGTATCTTCTTTGGTTACCCTCAGCGGTGGTGGCATAAATACCTACATCAGCAACTGCACTTTTTATGACAATAATGAGTTTCTTTTTAACAAAAGCTATTACTCTCTCTTCAATGGAGTAGACCATTTTGCGAATACTTATCTGAATAATTGTGTGATTTGGCAACCCGAGACAAGCGTATGGGATATGTTTTCAGATAACAACTTTATGATCCAAAAACTCGACGGCTATCAGGTTGACAATTGCTTGTTGAGTTTGGGCCCGGCTACAATAAACTTCTATTCTATTTTTGGCAGCAACAACATTCCAGAGACAGACCCGCTTTTTGTGAATGTTCCTGACGGAGATTTTCGACTCGATGCCTGCTCCCCCGCTGTGAACGCAGGCAACAACCTCATAGTAGACACAATGGGCATCCTCACCGACCTCGACGGAAACCCCCGCATCCGCTTCGATACCGTTGACATCGGTGCCTACGAAACACAGGACTCCTGCTTCATAAGCAGTAGCTATGAACCGCTCACAGCATCGGTTTCAGGAATAATATCGCCCAATCCGGCCAGTCCGGGTAGTCTTTTAGAGGTTCAGGTCTTTGGCTTGAAGCAGCCAAAAATCGAGTGGGTCATGCGGGATGCCTATGGCCGGGCGGTGTCGTCGGGAAGTACATTGCTTGTGGGAAAAGCGCATTTTTCTGTAACCTCACCAGCTTACCCCGGCATATATTTTCTCGAACTGCGCTCTGATCAGCAGTCTGTTTGGCTAAAATTTATAGTACAGGGGTAGGATTGCGCCAATCTTTTCGTCCTTTGCGAGCCATAAACACATCGCATGGACTTTAGAAGAATCGCCCTTCTTTCCGGGCCGCTGCTTTTCGCGCTGGTTGCGTTGGCGCCCACTCCGGCAGGAATGCCCTGGCCGGCACAGATTACTGCCGCCATTACGCTTTGGATAGCGGTTTGGTGGATCACAGAACCGATTGAAATGGCAGCCACCTCCTTGCTGCCGCTGGTGCTGTTGCCTTTGGCGGGGGTTGCTTCGCTCAAAACCGTCGCGGCTGAGTATGGCAACGAGATCATTTTCCTGTTCATGGCCGGTTTTTTTATGGGAAAATCCATCGAACGCTGGCAACTGCATCGCCGAATTGCGCTTCGCATGGTGTTGTGGATCGGCACGGATCCTTCCCGAACAGTGCTGGGCTTTATGGCAGCAACGGCATTTATCTCTATGTGGATATCCAACACGGCTACGGCTGTGATGATGACTCCGGTAGCCATTGCAGTAGCGGCCCAAAGCGAAGGGATGGAAGGGCATAAAAATTTCTCCAAATCGCTTTTGCTTGGCGTGGGCTATGCGTGTTCCATTGGAGGGCTTGCTACCTTGATCGGAACGCCCACCAACGCGATTTTCATTGCCTTTGCACAGCAAAAAATGGGTGAAACAGTCAGCTTCGGCAAATGGCTCTTGTTCGGTTTCCCTTTTGCAGTAAGCCTGCTATGGGTTTGCTGGAAATTGCTCGTTTGGATGTTTCCGGTAGGCAGTGGCGGTTCGAAAGGCATTGATTCTCATGAGCATTTACGGGAAGAACTCCTTCAACTCGGCCCAATTTCCAAGCCTGAAAAACGTATCCTTTGGGTATTTGGCGGAGTCATTTTAGCATGGGTAACCGGCTCTCTTTTGTGGTATGCTCCCTTGAATCAATGGATTCATGTTCACATGGCCGGACTGCCCTTGCCAGAAAATCTGGACAAAACACCAGCCTATTGTTCTGATACGATCGTGGCCATTATGGGAGCAATTGTGTTTTTCCTGATGCCGGCTGGAAGCAGCAATGAAAAAACCACGCTGCTGGATTGGCCCACGGCATCCAGAATTCCCTGGGCTATTCTCCTGTTGTTCGGGGGCGGTCTTGCACTGGCCAAGGGCTTCGATCTAAGCGGTTTGGCAGTGTGGTTTGGGGAACAGATGAAAGGACTTGGGTTTCTACCACATGCGCTCGTATTGTTGGTGGTGCTCAGCGCGGTGGTACTAATAAGCGAGGTTGCATCCAACATTGCTACGGCCTCTATGATGATGCCCGTGCTGGCTGCTTTGGCCGTAAGTATTGGTTCGCATCCATTTGGTTTGTTGCTGAGTGCTACCATGGCAGCATCCTTTGGTTTTGGACTGCCCATCGCTACGGCGCCCAACAGCATCGTGTTCGCAACAGGTCACATGAGTACCCGCGACATGGCTCGAGCGGGTTTTCTGCTCGATGCACTGGCAGTGTTACTTTTGCTTGCCTTCGTTTACGTTTTGCTTCCGCTGGTTTGGGGCATCAAAGTATAATTTGCCAGAAGCCCCTGGTCGCCTTCTGAAAGACTTTATTTCCTCCTTTCTTACATACTTTCTTTCTTAAAGGCTATTTATTTTCTTCATTTTTTTTTGAACAAATGCATTTAAAGCAGATTTTTTCAAAATTAACTAAGTAATTGAAAATCAGTTTTTTAAGTGAAATATAAGGTTCACAACACTTTTTTTTTAAAAAATTAACAGCTTTTGTGGAAGCTTTATTTGGTGTTTGTTGAACATGCTCTTACCTTTGAGGCAACATTTAAAATCAATAGGAGATTGCCATGACAAGTATGGAATTCAATACCAAACTGAGCACTCTGACAAGCATGCTGCACTCCTTCGCCTATAACTTGACGAAGAACGTAGAGGATGCCAAGGATCTGTATCAGGAAACGGCTTATCGCGCCCTTTTCAACCGCGACAAGTTTCAGCCCGACACCAATTTCAAGGCGTGGATGTTCACGATCATGAAGAACATCTTCATCAACAACTACCGTAAAAAGGTGAAAGCCAATACGGTGTTGGACAATACCGAAAACCAGTATTACCTCAATTCATTCAGTCACTCGGCAGCCAATGCAGCGGAAGGCGGCATACTGCTCAAAGAACTGAACACGATGGTAACTGCACTCGACGACAGCATCCGTATTCCATTTACGATGCACTTCGAAGGCTACAAGTACCAAGAGATTGCCGACGATTTGCGCCTGCCTTTGGGTACGGTGAAAAGCCGCATCTTTTTTGCGCGCAAAGAGTTGAAAGAGAAGATCATGTCAAACTATGGGTTCAACCCGAACTAGTTGACAAAAGTTATTAAAATCAAACAACAAAACACGAGCCGCTCCAAAAGAGTGGCTTTTTTTTAACCACATAGTTCACATTGCACACATAGGTGACAAAATCAATTATATGTGCACTATGTGAACTGTTTTAACCACATAGTTCACATTGCACACATAGGTGTCAAAATCAATTATATGTGCACTATGTGAACTATTTTTACCACATAGTTCACATTGCACACATAGGTGTCAAAATCAATTATATGTGCACTATGTGAACTATTTTTACCACAAAATTCACATAGTGCACATAGGTGACAAGGTCAATTATATGTGCACTATGTGAACTTTGTGGTAAAATATATTGGTAAAATCAAAAATACCCCCAATGCCAGCGCACAGCTCGATTATTCCACTCCAGTGCCGGGGCCGGGAACTTGAAAATATTGGCAGTGTACAACAAGGCTTTTAAAAACCGGCTTTTTACCGGTATTCGCGTCAAGTCAATATCTGGAGATAAGAAAAACTGGCGGGTTCGCGCAAAACGCTGTGGGTCAAGGCCATAAGTGAGGCAATCATTCCCTGCACACAATTTGTCTTGTTGCCATTTATAGCCAAAACCCTCGAAAATATTGTCTGCTCCCATGCCAAGGGCCAGATTGAGCCAACGAGGACACCAAGTAGCCTGGTCACCAAGAAAGGAGCGCGGGTTGACTGATGCCCAGACCACGAGGGTGTTGTAATTTTTCAAAAACAAGTTGATTGAGCCAGTGCCGTAAAGTGCATCGGCGCGTTCTTGCAAAGTGGTAGTGATTTGGCTGCCCAAGGGATTTATTGGGAAAATAGGCTCGGCGGGATAGCCCACTGGAATGGCGCTCATTTTCATAGAGATTCGCTGCTCTTCCCAACCGAGTTCCTGCACCAAAAAAAGACCAGAACCAAGCGCGTTGAACCCTATATCGCTCCAGGACCAACCCCATTGTTCCGAAAAGCCGTCGAAGGTTTCGAGCGAGGTTTGGATCAATTGCCCGCCAGCAAAACCCACCCAGGCCGCTTTTCGCGGGCGCATCCCTGTCCATTTTGCAATGCCGAATAACCATCTGCTTTCGTTGTACGACATGAGCCAATGGCCCATCTTATCCATCTGGTTCCACTCGCGCAAATCATTGAAAGTGTGGAGCTTGCCCAAAGGATAATCTGCGTACCAAGCCTTGTATAGTCCTGCCATTGAAGCCCCGTACACAACGGTGCTTGTGCCTATTGCAGCCCAAAGTCGGCATTTGTGGAGAGAGTCGGCGGGTGTAAGCGAAATCAGTTTTTGGGAAAAAACGGGAGTTGCAGAAAGGGTGATCAAGTAAATGATGAGGTAAAACCGGTTGAGCATCTCGTTGTTTTTTATGGAACGCGGATTACACGGATCAGACCACACTACTCCTTCGTCAAATCCAAGTCCTTGATCATCAACAGAAATGACTTGCCAAAGAGTGTGTGAGAACCAAAATCAAGGCGATTCGTGTCTGGACGAAGACGTGTGAACTGCGCTCGGTTGCGCTCAACGATCTGTCTTATTCCTTTCAGGATTTCGGCTTTTTGTAGCCGTCCTTCTTCGTCAGTGAAAAGTATCTGGAATCCAAGTGCTCGAAAAAATGCGGATTCGGTAATCTGAAAGAACAAGTGCAAAAGTTCCCGATCGGGCTTTGGCGGGGCTTGGTGGAAAAGCGTAAAACCCGCCACATACTGCGCCACAGCCAGCGCCAGTGCGTCGTGGCCTTGTTGCAAAGGCCATTCCATATTCGCCAACTCACCGTTTATAAAACTTGCCAGGGTGCCGTGTGGCACAGCAGGATTGGCGCCGAACGTACTGCGCGTTCGGTACATTTCTTTGAAAAACTCCTCTTTGGGCCGATCAAGCAGGGTCTGGAATTCGCGGCGTATTTGCTGCACTTTCACCTGTGGGCTGAGGTTGTTTTTGCTGAAATAGACAGCGTACACTTTTTCAAGCAAATCCATCATAAACCCTTCTGGCTTAACAAGATAATCGAGCCGAAATGCCAGCGCGAGCAGGAGGTATGCGTAGGTGCCCGGGTAGGTATTGGGATCAGGTTTGCCCTTGTCTATTTCCGCGAAGACGGTCTCGATGGAACGGTGGATATAGGCGTACTTACATTCTTTTTCAGCCGCTGAAATGTCGCCGTGGCTGCGTTCCTCTGCGGGGCTAAGCGCGGCGAACTCGCCAATCAAAAGGTCGTCTTGTTTGTCGGCATGGATGGCAAGTTCGCGCAGGGCATGGAGGATTTTGAGGGGCGAGCCGTCCACCGTTCGAGTGTCGAACACAATGCTGAGGTTGTTCTGTGAGTCCAGTGCGAAGCGACTGAATTTCAAGTTGAAATTGGCTTCCATGAGCCGCCGCATAAATCCCACGTTGAGGTCGTCGGCGCGAGCCACCTTGCTTTCGGCCTTTACCTTTTCGGCGTTGGCAAAACCTGTGATATGCTGTGAGCCTTGCCAAAGTTCAAAGCGGATTTCGTCCTCGCCTTCCTGCCAGATGATGTTAGGTTCTTTGGCGTCCTCGTCTTTGAGAAATATCAGGAAATCCCGGTAAGCGGCCAGATGTTCGCCCTGCTCGAAAGATTCCAAGGAGCGGTCGAAAGCCTGTTGCTGCGCATCTGTTTTATAGGCATCAGAAAATCGGCCAAACGGGATGTCGGGCTGCTGTGTTGTTTGCTGAAATCCAAAAAGACGGGTGATAAAATCCATGGGTTGCGGAGGGAGCGGGCAAAAGTAGGAAGTTTGCTGGGAAAAAAGCCTTGACCAGACACCCACTCAATATTTATCGTCAGGAGAAACGTTTTTGCCGTGCCAGAGCGCTGGGCATGGATCATTGATTCAATGCTGAATAATAAGTCTTAGTGAAACCTCCCGGCCATCAGAATTACGGCATACCAGGATGTAAAAGCCAGCGGGCAGATTTGATACTTGCACGTTAGTCGTGAATGCTTTTGCTTGCCAACGGCTGCGGCCACTGAGGTCGAATATTTCAAGGTTCCAATCGGCTTCCTGCCCAGTCGGTAAGACGATTGGAAACGCACCGTTGTTGGGGTTGGGGAAGATTTTTATCTCACTTTTCCCGCCTGCCACTTCATTCGTTCCAGTATAGACCGTGTCGCAAGCGCTACCCTGCATCCTGCCGAGGCGGAAGTGAGGGAAGTTCACGATGTCATTGTTGTTTCAGGAATAAGGCAGGAATATACCATGTTGCTCAAAATTGCAAGAATCGCCCTTAGCATTTGGGTTGTGGATGACGTGAAGATAAGGATTAGAACCAGGCACAGCAGAATAGATTTTCCCATCGGGAGCAAGGGCCGTCTTGCCAAAAACCGTTGGCCAAACATTGTTCACATAAGTACTGTCCCAGCAAGCCACTTGAGTTACGGAGGTTTGCAGGTCAGGCGCATACAAATCTATCTGATAGGAGTACAAATAGTTGAAAGTATAGGCAAAGCGCGAGTTGGGCGAGATAGCCATGCCACCCAGCGAGTTACCTGCGTCTTCGTTGTTTTCGATGTTGACATGACGGAAATTGGACAATGTCCCAGAGCATCGGTCAAAGTCATAGACGTAAATATCAGTCACATTGTCATAGTGGATAAACCTGGTGCCATCAGGCGTAAAAGCCGACTGCCCGGTAGCAGTACCCTCCCATGAAGTTGGACTGCCGATGGCTTGCAAATAAAATCAGTTCGCCAGCCTTGTCAGACATTGGGCAAGGGGATCGGAGCGGCCCAGTAGTTATTGGGAATTTTTGTATTTCAAAAGGGGAACGGTTAAAGTCAAGTAGGTTAATGAAGGGGCTGTCTGGTATCCTCATGTATCCAAGCACCCAGTTATAATCATATCTTAGACTGTCATTTTGACCATTTATGTCATGGAGGCATAATGAGATCAGGAAAAAGAGAAACAACTGCTTTGCCATAGTAAATTGAATATAATACTCCCAAGTGCCACATGAGCACTTGGGAGTAAGGGGGATCAGGAAAAAATTAGTGGATTATCAACCGTTTGATAGCCAATACGCCGTTTTTAGAATCTCGAACATCAAGGAAATAGCAACCGGATGGTACATTGGTCGTGGTAAAATACGCTTCGGAATCCTCCACTATTTTACTCCAAACCATTCGTCCGGTTATATCAAAAAGCCTTAAGTGGGTTCTGCCGTTTATCGGTGATATTAGGTGAAATGTGCCAACTTGCCCGCACTGGTGTTTGCATTTTGCGACCAATAATTGCTGTAAGTTGAAGCGTTCTGAAGGTTGTGGCGAACTATCCAACTCAATGCTTGCTGGGAGGCCATCCAGTCCAAGCATTCCCTGCGTGTATCTGCTGCTTGGTGCTGGCATTCTGGTAAAAAAGCCCTACCGCATGCGGGCCGACAAAGTGCTGGGTAGCAATGTCAGTATTGGTGCATGGGCCTAAGATCAAAATGCCTCTTTCGCTGCCAGTGCCAGCAGCGGGTGTGCCAAATCCGCTTTTTAAAATTAGACTGTTGCCACTGACAGTAGAACGGTTGGGCATCGCCTTATCCATATCATATACTGCTATGCCGGTGCCACCCATGTTTTGAATATCTGTATTGTTGGTTACCTGTGGGTTGGAATTGTCGTTAAAGAACAGCAGAAAACCGTCATTAGCGCCGTTAACCGTACTCCTACTTATGGTCGGTAAATCGGCGCCGTACTTGCGGCTATGCCTGGCAGCCACACAATAGCCTACATGGTTGAAATGATTGTCAAGTACCTGGTAATAACTGGCGCATATCGTTCACCTGCGAATTTTCTGTAATTGAAATGACACAGTGGTCAGTAGGCTCTATCCCGCCCCACATTTGATCAAAACCTTCTATGATCGTGTTTTCAATATAAAGCTTGCCATTATTGGCGGTATTATTTGGATCCCCAAAAAGGTATATGGTTCCGTAAGGTGATGACATCTTCACCGTTTTGTTCGTCAAGGTGAGTGTCTCACCAATATTCACGTAAATGTCTCCAACCACTTTAAAAGCGGATACAGGGGACGGAAGATTGTTGATATCGGATGCGCTGGGATCTGTCAGTGTAAGCATTATTCCATCACAAGGGTCATGTAATATGCCAAAATTATACGGGCAAAGATTGTGATGAGGTTGCGCATTCATCTTGAATCGGGACTTGACCTCATCTTTTTCAAAAATGCTGCGTCCCCCAATCGGGTATGTCAGCAAGAGCAAAAATGCGAAGAAAAGGGTTTAAATGACGCGATGAAGAGTTGGGGTAGGTTAAATCTTTGAAGAGTTGTGTTTTTCATATTGAAAACCTTGGTTAGTGGATGATAAAAAGAATTCCTGCCAGTCGTTGCCGACTGACAAAACTTTCCACGAAACTGCTGTAAGTAAGTGCTCGGATTAAAGCGCGATTAAAGTTGAACAACCCGCCTTCGTTAAAACTATGGCGGGTAAAAAAGATTAAAAGCAGATCTGCTGGCATTGCCCCCATGCATGACAGAAGAAATCTCTAGGCAAAACCGATACGAAAGTAGATCAACTTTCTAACAAAACAATCCTGTGAATAAAGATTTAACTTTTGGGGCATATGGGCATAAAAAAGTCTGTAATTTGCTTCCTGAATCGCTATATTTAAAGCCATGCCCAACTTCCGAACCACCCTGGCCTCCGCCAGTTCCTCCTTCCAAATCAACCACCCCCACCATCTCTTCCTCCTCGGCTCTTGTTTCACCGAGCACATCGGTCAAAAACTGTCGGAACGCAAGTTCAACCTACTTTCCAACCCATTTGGAATCGTGTACAACCCGCTTTCGATGGCGCAGTGCCTGGAAAGGATTTGTGAGGGTAATCGCCCCTTTACACGAGAAGACATGTTTGAAAACGCAGGACTTTGGCACAGTTGGGAACACCACGGACGTTTTTCCAAACCAGACAAAAACGAGGCTTTCGAGGGCATAAACACTGCCTACCTCAAGGCATCAGCGTATCTAAAAAAGGCCGACATCTTGCTGCTGACTTTTGGCACGTCGGATGTTTTTGTGCTTCGCGAAACAGGCAAAGTGGTAGCGAACAACCACAAAATGCCTGCTGCGCTTTTTGCTCCAAGGCGACTATCAGTTTCAGAAATAGTAGAACGAACTGTTCAGGCAATAAAAAGTGTGGCACACCTCAAAGGCGTGCCACACTTCAAAGTCATCCTCACCGTCAGCCCGGTGCGGCATTTGCGCAACGGCTTGGTAGAAAACCAGCGGAGTAAGGCCGTGCTCCTACTGGCTTGCGAGGAGATTTGCGCCCAACTCAACTACGCCCACTACTTCCCTGCCTACGAACTTTTGCTTGACGACCTGCGCGATTACCGCTTCTATGCTGCCGATATGCTGCATCCTTCGGAAGTGGCCGTGGACTATGTTTGGAAATTTTTCTCCGACACTTTTTTCTCCGAAAAGACCAGCAAGCTCAACGAGCGCATCGAGAAAATCTGCGCCGCTGCCCGACACCGCCCTTTTCATCCCGACACCGCCCAACACCGTGCTTTTGTACAAGCGCAGCTGAAAGCCATCGCGGCATTGAAACTGGAAATGCCAGGCTTGGATTTCGCGACGGAGGAAGCGGCGTTTTATTCTCCAATTGAAACGGGCATATCATCGTCATAATCACCTGAAAGCCAGGGCGATTGTGCGCCATAGGTGTATTCCTTCACTTTGTGAGAGACGTAGTGGAAGAGTTCTTTGATGTTCACAATCCCGTCAATGTTGTAGTCGGCTGTACCGCTCATCCCGCGCAGAAGGAAGTAGGTGAACACTCCTTGGCGGAGCGAACGATCTTCGAGCGAGGCTTCACCCGCACGTGAAGACATAAGCAGGGCGATGCCACTTTGGGCCCTTTCATATTCTTGGTATAATGTACTTGTGGAGGATGAAAAATTTCCCTTGCTCGCTAAATCTGCCGTGTAATCCAACGCGCCGCTGTGGCATGCGTCGGCGATGCAGAGCTTGTGCTGCGCCCGGCTATTTTGAAGGATACGAAACACTTCTTCGTGGCTGAGTTGGTTTTGGAAACCATCAAAGTCTATAGGCAGGAAAGACCTGTTTAGACCGTGACCGCTAAAGTAGAAGACAATCACGTCGTTCTCGTCGGCTCGTTGCGACATCAGGCGGAGCGCCTGGCTGATGTTACGATGCGTGGCGTCTTGTTCCAATAGAAGCACGATTTGGTTCTCTGGCAGCGCACCGCCTTGTGCGCTTTGCAGGTGGGTGTAGAAAAGGCGTGCATCGTCTCCAGTGTAACGGAGTGGTTGCATGGCCGTGTACTGACCCACGCCGACCACTACGGCGTAGATATTGACTTCGCTTTTGGGCGAAACATGGTAGGTGCTTTCTCTTCTGATTTCATGCGGCTGGTCTCTCGATCTTCCAAAAAGGCCCTCATATTTATTGGGCTGGGCAATCAAGTTGAACGAATGAACGACCAACAAGGATGAAAGAAAAAATGGTTGCTGCTTCATGGTGGGAGGAATTAATGAAATGACTTTGACATTACAAAAGTCAGTCAAGCAAACGGGGTGAATAACCCGGAAAAGGGGGATTTGTCAAAAATCACCCATTAGAGGGAAGTAGCCTCCCGGAAATAGAGGAGGAATCTACTTTGTCTTTACCACCGCCCGCGAAACCGTTCCAAATTCAAACGCAACAAGTATTTGGAAAAGACCCACCGAAAGTTCATTTAACGATACTTTTAAAGTTTGGCCGATTGGATTTTTTGTTAAAAAAACCAATTTTCCAGCACCGTCAAATATTTGTATTTCAAAGGGTTGTGCAGATGTTTCGCTCCAATCAAGTGTCAGCCAACTGCTGGCAGGATTGGGGAAAATGTTAAGGGCTTTGAGTTGTTGCGCTTCGCTTGTGCCGACTACTACCACCACCACATCATGCTGAATCAAGGACACTCCACATGGGCTGCTCACGATGAGTGTCACTACATAACTGCCGCTTGCTTGGTAGTCGTGTTCGATGTTGAAGCCGTTTTGTTGTGGGCTGCCATCACCGAAGTCCCAGGTATAGGTCTCGCCGTTTTGACTCAGGTTGGTGAATTGCACCAGCCCCCCAGCCAGGGTTTGCCAACTAAAATCTGCTACGGGCAGATCAAAGATTTCGACCTCGAAGGTTTTTTCCAAAGTGTCCTTTCCTACCGTATTCGAAACAATGAGTCGGGCAGTGTAAACACCGGAAACAGAGTAGGAAACGCTCGGGTTTTGCAATGTTGAACTGCTCGGTGTACCACCGGGGAATGACCAAGCGAATGATACAACATTGGCCGAAGATTGGTTTTGGAAATTCACTTGTGCCGAGCCGCAGCCGAAAATGGTGGCTGGCACCGAAAAACCTGCCGTTGGCGGCAGAAATATACTGACAATCTGTTGCGACACCACCGTATCGCATTGGTTCCAGGCGCTGAGGGTTACGGTGAAATTGCCTTCGGTGGTGTAAGTGTGCATCGGGTTGGCGAGGCTCGAAGTTGTCCCATCGCCAAAAGTCCAAAAAAAGGAACTGGCGTTCATGGATAGGTTGCTGAAAGTAGCGGTCGCCCCGTTCATTGTTACCGTGAAGCCTACTGTTGGCAATGGCAAAATCTGCAACAGCGCCGTGCCCGAAATGGTTTCGGTACATCCTGCTCGCAGTACCCTGCAACGAAACATCAGGCCGTTGTGCGCCAAACCGGGGTTTTGCACTATCAGGCTATCTGATTGAAAACCAACATAATTGCTACCCGCTATGATGTCCTGCCAGATCGCTCCAGCGTTCAATTGCCATTGGAAATCCCAATCGCCGTCGTTGGTAGTGACGCTGAAAATTGCATTTTCACCTGGGCATACAGAGATGGATAATGGAGCGCTCAATACCGCGGGGGCGAAGTTTTCAAGCGTACCCTGGGGGAGTGTGGAAAGTGCTTGGATTTCGCCCAGTGCGCCTGCTTCTGCGGTGTTGTTGGAGTTGTTGCAGCCCACAGTCGAGTTGAATGTAATGCCCGGCGCGCCTCCCGTGATGTTGAATATGCCGGGTAAGGCATTGGTCAGGATGCGTCCGCCTGCGCCGCCTCCACCTGGCCCCATGCAACGGTCAACGTTATTGTTGTCGGCACTACCGCCTCGCCCACCATTGGCGTTAAGCACAAGGCTGGGGTTGAGCATGGCGAGCTCGAGTCGAATGATGCCGCCTGCGCCGCCGCCACCTGCGCCATCGCTTAAGCTTCCGCCAGCATCCCCGCCCTTGGCATAAATCGCTGGGGAAGTACCGTTTATAGCAGCTGCTCTGATCAGCACGATCCCGCCGCCAGTACCACCCTTGCTTCTGAGCAAATTGTTGGCATGACCTGCCCCGCCGCCACCGCCAAGGAAAATCCGGTTGGCAGTGGTGCTGGGCGCATAGCCACCGAAGCCTGGGAAATATCCGTTGCAACCCAAAGGATTTGGATCGGCATTGTTGCCACCATCGCCGCCGTTGGTAATGTTGCCGCCGCCACCGCCGCCCGCGTTGTGGTCATTGCCACCGCCGCCGCCATTGGCTTGTGGGCCTCGGCCAAGTTCAAGACCTGGAGTCAAAATGGCAATGCTTTCGCCTTTGTAACCGCCCCGCCAATTGCCAAGGCCAAAAACATACCCTGTGATCGGGTTAAGTGTGTTGCACATATTGCCCGTAGCGACGTAATCTGCTCCGCCACGAAAACCGACGCCGTTGGCAATGATGGGCGCATTGAGCGTCAGCGTATTGGATACTTCGAGGGCCAATACCCCTCCCGTGCTGCCATCCCAGGGTTTGGCGCGGAGTGTGTCGGAAACAATAGCATTGGTGAATTGCGGGATGCTAACGAGCTGAACTTTCCCAGAGGGGTTATATGGGTGTACGAATCGGTTTTTTACAAAAATAGTGCTTGCTGCCACGGAGTCAATGACAATGCGTTCGTAGAATCCAGCGGAATTCAACGCTGCCACGGTTCCATAAGCAGCGTTGTTGCTTGTCATGATTTCAGCGCCCTGCATCTGGATTAAGAGCACTGTATTGCCCACGCGAAATCCCGTGGTATCGCCCACGGTCAAGCTGCCAGAACAGGAATCAATGCCAGTAACGGGCGTGTAGCGATTGATGATTCCGGAGATTTGGGCGCTTGAAGAGCATAGAAAAAGGGAGAAAATGGTTGTGAGGAAAGGGATGTATTTTTTCATAGTGTTCGGTTTGGAAAATTTGGTCAAAAGTAATGACAAGTACTACAAAATTGCTTGAACGCTCATTCCATCGGAAAAACACCTATTAAGGTGGCTGAGATACCCTTGCGGTGTTTTTCGCCTCCCCACACCTGGAGTTCCCGGCCATTGGTGGGCACAAAACGCAGTGTAAGCCACCCGTCTTTTTCTAAACGCTCGAATTTCAGATCACGATTGCCCATAGTTAGTTTGATAACAGTGGGTGGTTGCTGCATTTTGAGGCGGAGCTCCACTTTGCCGTCCGCTCCTTTGGCAAGCGGGATTCCGAAAGGTTCGGCATCAGCAATGCCTTTCACCTGGTCGCCGTAAGAAAATGCAGATTGCTTTTTAAATTTATTCTTGTCAATGGGCGGCTCCAAAAGTTGCCATTTATCGTCCTCTGGAAAGTGGTTGAGGGCAAAAATACGCGGCGGGGTAAAGAAAAAGCCCGGTTGAAAAACCTGCTGAAATTGTCCGTTGTCATCCGAATAGCCTGAGCCCCAGGTGACATCGAGGAGTTCCCATTTGCCCTTGATGTTCACTGCGTTCCAGGCGTGACTTTCCCAACCGCCGAGCAGGGAGCCTTTTGAATTGCCTTCGATGAATGCGCATTCCAGCCCTACTGCTTCTGCCATTTTCTTGTAGAGCAGCGCGTAATCCATACAGATGCCCCGTCCTTTTCTGTAAACCTGCTTTACCAACTTGTCTTCGTATTCTTTTCTCGAATCGGCTTCGGGGCCGGCTCGGCCAACTGCTTTGAAATCGTAGCGTATATTCTCCGCTACCCAAGTGAACAGGACGCGGGCTTTTTCGCGGTCGTTTTTAAGGTCTTTGCAAAGGGCGTTGGCGAGGGCTTCCGGGTTGGGGAAGTCGCTTTTCCGGGTATTGCGGGCGAGCGCGTCCAAGGAAGCGAATTCCTCTTGTGCAATGGAAACAGATGACAAGAGTAAAAAGAAAAGGGCACTTGATAGTTGTTTCATGATTAATTTGGATGGGTCAGTTTTTTAAAATGTGCTTTGAATGGGGTACAAGATTATGAAACAATCCTCAAATCCACCTTTCCCAACTTCCAAAATCTCCGTCTCGCCTTACCTTCACACCATATTTTGAATTTCCGACGTTTAGCCAGTTCATCCTTCATCGTTTATCGTTCACAGTTTTAGAACATCATGCAGCCAGTTTACTCCACCACCGATCTCCGCCTGTTCCTTTCCAACCATTCGCACAGCGAGAAATCTACAAGGTTTTCAAAACCTTATAGGTTTAAAAACATAGCCGTTTGTTTTTTCGCCCTGCTTTTCCTCCTCTCCTCGGAAACCGTTTCTGCGCAAAAATTCCCCGAAAACACCAATGAATTCGTGGTCAAACTGGGCGAGTTCATGACGCTCTCCAAACGACCAGATATGGAGGAATCTTTTGCAGTTTTCAAAAAAGCACACAAAGCAGGCGCGTTCCCAGAATGGGAAATGAAACGCATCGTGTCGGTTGCCAACCTCATGGGCAACCAGAACCTGCCGGCCTTCCCCTATTTCAAAAACTACCTGAATGCCGTGGTGGCCGCCAAAAACGACCCCGATACTACGCTTTTCCGTCGTTGGCACGCTTTTGCGGAAGAATCGCTGGCGGGCTTGGAAAAAGGCCGCACCAAGTCAGTAGGTCTGTTGCTGGAGTTTTCTTTGGATTTTATGGTAGAACGTGCCCTGAAGAGCGGGGAGGGTGGTTCGGCTACCTGGAGGATCGAAGGCGGCAAGTTCGACTTTGCGTATAGCGACCGGGAACCAAGCCTTGTTTGCACGGGCGTGGACCTTATTGGAACGCGCAAAACCGACTCGGTGACCATCCACAACACTTCAGGCCGCTACAAACCATTCGAGCAAATTTGGGCAGGTGAAGGCGGCAAGGTTTCCTGGGCAGAGGCAGGTATGGATTCGAGCATCTACGCGCTGCTCACCAAGTACAAAGTCGAGACACAAAAACCGCTTTTCAGCTGCGACACTGCCACACTTTATTATCCGCTCTACTTTAAAGAAGGCATCAAAGGGAGTTTTGAAAACAATGTGGTAGTGAAACCCAAATTGTCTTCTGCCAAAGCCGATTCACTCCGAAATATTCAGTTTCCGCGCTTCCAATCCTTTGAAAAAGTGTTGAAAATCAACCGCATCGGCGACAATATTGAGTATCTCGGCGGCTTTCGGCTTGCAGGCAATTCCTTTTACGGTTATGGCACAAGCAGCGAACCTGCCCAAATGACTGTGTACAACAAGAAGCGCGAAAAAGTATTCCACGGCAAGGCCGAACTGTTCATTATCCGGCGCGGGGTGAGCGTGGTTGCGGAGAATGTGGACGCAAAACTGTTTATGGATTCCGACAGCCTTTTTCACCCGGCGGCGGATTTCCGCATTGACATTCCCAAACAGATCATCACACTGATTCGGGGTGAAAAAGGCTCCTCGCGCAACCCGTTTTACTCCTCGTTCTACAATATGAACCTCGATACGGATAAAATTGCCTGGCACTTAAACTCCGATTCCCTCGAAATTGGCGGCCATACGGGGATCAAAGGCGTGTCCAAAAAAGTAGAATTCGAGAGCAGCAACTACTACGACCCCTCGGTATACCTGCAAATGCAGGGACTTGCCAGCCACAATTCGGTGAGCACGCTATACGCACTCTGGCTCAAAACCGACAAGGACAAGGACGACAACGGTCGTCTGGTGAAAGATACCGAGTTCGCGATGGAGATAAACCCAAAATTTGACTATTCAAGCATTCAAAGCTTGCTGGCGCAAATGGTGGAGGAAGGTTTTATCAACTATTATTTCAGTCGGCACGAGATCGAACTGCGCGACAAGTGCATACACTACGCGCTGGCCAGCCAAGGGAAAAAGGACTTTGACGCCATCAACATAATTTCTGAGAGCACGGGATCAAATGCCAAACTCAATCTGAAAACGAAAGAAACCGAAATTTACTCCGTCAAAAAACTCGAACTCAGCAAACGCCAGAATGTAGCACTCATCCCCAACGAGAACGAGCTCACACTCCTTAAAAATCGCGACATGCGTTTTGGCGGGCGGCTCTACGCGGGTCTCGCCCTCTTTCAAGGCCGCGATATGAGTTTCGTGTACGATAAGTTCGAGGTGGATTTTGACTCGGTGCAACACCTCGATTTCTACATCCCCACAGGCCTGGAAGACAAACTTGGCCAGCCTATTGCCAATGCCATGAGCTCCAACATCGAGCATCTCAGTGGGGCACTTTTGGTGGATGCGCCTAACAACAAGTCGGGTAAAGAAGAGATGAGCATATTCCCGTCGTTGCAGTCCAAAAAACACTCCTTCGTTTTCTACGACCAACCCCAAACACAACGCGGCGTATACACCCGCGATTCCTTCTATTTCCGGCTCGACCCATTCAGTTTCAATGGTTTGGATTCGTACACTAAAGAGCAGTTGAAGTTCAACGGACAACTTTTCCCTGCCACAATTTTCCCTCCTTTCAAAGAAACCATCATTGTTCGCGAGGAGGACAAATCCTTTGGTTTTATACACAAAACCCCGGTAGCCGGCTATCCAACTTATACCAAAAAAGGCAACTACATCGGTACGCTTGACCTGAGCAACAAGGGACTGGTGGGCAAAGGCAAGCTGGAGTATTTGACTGCCGACATAGAATCGGAGGACTTGATTTTCCGACCTAAGCAGACCACGGGGACGGCCAAGAAATTCTTCATGGAAGAAGACCGTGCCAACAAAGTAAAGGTGCCCCAGGCTAAAGGCGAAGACGTGTCGGTGAACTGGCTGCCGTTCAAAGACTCGATGTATGTGGAAAGCAAGGCAAAGGCTTTTGACCTTTTCAAAGCCTCTGGTTACACCCACAAAGGAACCCTCATCCTAACCCCTTCGGGTTTGAAAGGCAGGGGCGAATTTGAGTGGACGGAGGGCAAATTGACCTCTAAAATCATATCTTACGGGCCTTTTCAAGCCAGTGTGGACACAGGTAACCTTGAAATTAAATCGCTCGACCAAAACGGCATCGCACTCGATTCGCGCAACGTGGACGGCGACCTTGATTTCGACATCCAAAAAGGCCAGTTCAAAGCCAATTTGCTGACTGCCAGCACAACGCTGCCCCTCGACAAGTACCTAACTTCCATGAACGAGTTCACTTGGGACATGAAGGCCAAGACCATAAATTTCAAGGCAGATATGAACAAGCCCGGGCGTTTCGTATCTATTGACCCCGGACAGGATACACTCGCTTTTGAGGGAAAAACGGCCTTATACGACATGAAAACCAACCTCCTCCGAATCGGGGGCGTGAAGCAAATCAAGTCCGCTGATGCGTATATCAACATCCCCGACACGAGCGATATCTTTATCCAGCCGGGCGGTCGGATGCGCACCATCTACAACGCCCAGATAGTGGCCGACACGGTGAGCAAATACCACACCATCAATAAGGCTACGGTGGATATCGGAGGCAAAAAACTTTACAAGGCCACTGGTTTTTACGCGTACAATATCCCGGGCTACGATCAGGAAGTTTTCTTCAACGATATTCAAGGGAAATATCAGACCATCGTTGCCGCAGAACGCAGGGTTCAGACGTTTGCGACTGCCGAAATCCCAGAAAAGGACAGCTTCCGGGTGGATGTGAAAACCCTTTTCAAGGGCGATATGATCCTCAATTCGAGCGACCAGAACATGACATTCAAGGGTTATGCCCAGTTGGTGGCCGACAAACTGCCAAAAACAAACTGGTTCACACTGCAAACAGAAATTGACCGAAAAGACCCACTTCTCCGCGTCAAACTCGCCAAAGACCCGGAAGATATGCCGATGGTAACGGGCTTTTACCTTTCCCGCGAAACAGGAGAGATGTACCCGCGCATCATGCTCCCCGCCCTTCAGCGCGTGGACCGCGCCATTATTGATTGCAAGCATGTGTATAAGTACGAACCTGCCAACGATCGTTTCGTCTTTGGCGATTCGCTGAAAGTGCTGGGCAAAACCGAGATCGGCGCAAAACTGGTATTTGACAATCGTGTAGGCACGGTGCAGGCCGATGGGCCACTCAGCATAGGTTCTGGACTCGATTTGATGAGCATTAAATCGGCGGGCAGGCTTAAGTCAGACTACAATTCCGTAACCGACTCTACGTATTTCAGCGTCTCAGGCGAATTCATTTCGGCTTTTGATTTGGCCATTCCGCCCAAACTGGTCGAACTGATGATCAACGAGATAAAGGCAGCTGCTTTTGATGCCCAACCATCGGTGTACAATACCAACATGGCCTTCTATCAACCTGCGCTGCATGAATTCGTCAGTGACGAAAAAGATTGGGAAGAAACGCTGTCCAATGCGCGACTCAATGCCATACTTCTGCCCAAAAAAGACGATAAATTTGTCTTCGTGCTGGGCCGTCAATCCGTAACCTGGAACAAGGAATATACTTCCTTCTTCACCCTCGAAGACCGTATTCCGCTCATCAGCGTAGCCGGACAGCCCATCAATAAATCGCTGAACATCATGGTGCAGTACAAAATGCCCAATACCGGCGACGACGCCTTGGGCATCTACATCAAGCCTTCTGCTGACCTATGGTATTTGTTTGTGTATCAGAACACCGACGAGGGCGGGGCGCTCAGCATCACCTCCAGCAGCCCACGTTTCAATGATTTGCTCAACTCCCTCAAAGGGAAAGACATCAAGATGAAAATGGCCAATGGCAAAACCCTGGAGGTTGTGCCGGTGGATCCTGCTGAAGGCCCGAAGTTTGTGAATAAGGTGCGGAATGGGAGGCTGAAGGAGTAGGTTTCAGAGGCTGTCTAAAGCCGGCCAAATATTCACCTCCGCCTCCAGTCTTACCCCAAATTCTCTTTCCACCGATTCAATAATCGCATTGGCAAGGTTTTTTACCTCTTCCCCCGTAGCGCCGCCATAATTCACCAGCACCAGTGCCTGCCGCTCGTAGCAGCCCGTATTCCCCACGCGCTTGCCTTTCCAACCGCATTGCTCTATGAGCCAGCCGGCAGGGATTTTTGAGCGGCCATCGGGCAATGGGTAGTGCGGGGCTTGCGGGTGCGTGGCAAGGATGCGCTCCAGCACGGAACGATCCGTTTCGGGGTTTTTGAAGAAGGAGCCGCAGTTGCCAATCTTGGCAGGGTCGGGGAGTTTGGATGTTCGGATTTGCACCACGGCGCGACTGATATTTTCGATATTGGGCGAGTTTATTCCATTGGATTCCAATGTTTTAGAAATGTCGCCGTAGGAGGTGTTCAAGTTGTGTGGGCTTTTGGTCAGAGAAAACACAACAGCGGTAATGCACCATTTCCCTTTCTCTTCGCGCTTGAAAACACTGTCGCGGTAACTGAATCGGCAGTCGGAGCGACTAAAGGTTTTGAGTTTTCCGCTGTCCAATTCGAGGGCTTTGAGCTGCACAAAAACATCTTTCAATTCTACTCCATAAGCGCCGATATTTTGAATGGGTGCTGCGCCTACGGTACCAGGGATCAGGCTCAGGTTTTCCACGCCGCCATAACCTTGTGCCACCGCCCAGAGTACAAATTCGTGCCATACCTCGCCGCCGCCGACTTCTACCCAGACTTTGTTCTTAAACTCGCGGATGACCTTGATCCCGCGCAGATTGTTTCTCAACACCAAGCCCTCTACATCTTGGGTAATAAGCACGTTGCTGCCCCCGCCAAGTAGGAAGACCGGGTTTAAGCCCGTCTTTAGCCCTGCCCGCAAATCGTCCACGCTGGAGAATTCGGCAAAATACTGGGCCTTTATGTTGAGGCCGAAGGTGTTGTAAGGAAGGAGAGAGATGTTGTGAAGGACTTTCATGTTTACGTAACCCGGAACGCTGTTCCGGGGTTTGGTACGGTTTCAACGGAACGCTGTTCCGGGGTTTGGCACAGTTTCAACGGAACGGAGTTCCGTTGTACTACTTGAACAAACATTCCACCTGCTGCATCAGCAAATCCACTTGTTGCACATCATAGTCGTCGTAGCCTTTGCTCCATAGGATGCGGAGTTTGTCAAGTCCTGTGCGGCGTATTTTTTTCAACGCCTCAGGGTTAAGCGGGTATTGGGCGCGAAAAATGGAGGCATCATTTTCAGCATTGAAAACGCCATCGTCGGCAACTGCGTTTTGGAGTTCAAAAGTGCTGCCGTCCAGGAATTTCAGGCTAGCGACGCTGTTTTTTTCCAGGCCTCCAAAAGCCTTGCGGGCATTCGGGTCGTTGATTTTGAAAGTAAGCAGAAGCGTGGCTTTTGTCCCGGTGCTGGCGAGCGCAGCATCGCACACGACATGGGTTTTGCCCTGCAAATAGGTTTTCAGGGCGGGGTTGGTGAATCGGAAAAGTTCGGCCCGTGCTGTCTCCCGGGATATTTCACCTGAAAACTCGTCACGGCTGCTTGTGGCAATGACGCAGGGTGGAGTGGGGGGCTGGAGCATCACATCAGCAGAAGGATCGTATTTTTTGGTAAAGACTTGGGTGTTTTGTTTGGGTTTTTCAACTGCTGGTTTTGGTTTTTTAGTAACAACCGCTTCATTATCAGTTTCTTTGCCCGCCTTCGCACTTCGCGCTTCGGCGGGTAAAGGCGGGTAAATTTCGTCATACAGCTGGTTTATTTGTTTTTGCGCTTTGGGGAGGTTTTTGAGAAGATTCAGGCTGTCCATTTCGGTCATGGTTCCTGCAAGCTGCGTCGCTTTTACTGCCCGTTGCGATAGCTTTGTTGCTTTTTTTAGCCGAGTATTGGCCTCTTTTACATCTTTTGAAAGTGAATCAAGCAAGGCTTCGGAAGATGTTGTATCTTTTTTGGCGGCATCAAAAGGAATAAGCGCCATTTCATGGTTTTTGTTGGCGGCCTCTAACATGGTCTGTGCGGTAATTTCCAATCCCTTCGCTTTGTCAAAAAGATTGGCGCCCATACTCCACAATTCAATAATACTCAGGCTGTCCAAATGCTTTGAAGCCTCCGGACGGGTTTGAGCATATGAGGGAAGAGGTGCACACAATAATTGTACAGACAAGGCAAACAAACCTATTCGAACTCTAGAAAGCATTTTTGTCTATTTTTGGGCAAAAGTAAGGGGGCTTTACGGTTTTTCGCCCCCGCATTTTTTTTAACTAACTTTGTTTATGAAACTCTTTCTCACGACATTAAGCATCGCCTTCATAACCTTCCTGCTTTCTTGTGACTCAGGAACCAAAGCCCCTTCCAACCAAACCATGGATTTCAAACAAATCCCAGTCACCTACCCAGCTACACGGAAAGACACGTCTGTGACCGAAAATTACCACGGAACACAAATCGCCGATCCCTACCGATGGCTCGAAGACGACCAGAGCACCGAAACCAAAGAATGGGTGACCCGCCAAAACATCGTTACCAATGGCTACCTCAGCCAAATCCCCTTCCGCGACAAGGTAAAAGCCCGTCTGGAGCAGATTTTTGATTACGAAAAGTATGCTCCGCCCTTCAAAGAAGGGGGCAAATACTACTTTTTCAAAAACGACGGCCTTCAAAACCAAAGCGTCCTCTATGTGCAGGACAATCTCAACAGTCAGGCAGAAATCGTGCTCGACCCCAATAAATTCAGCACAGACGGCACCACTTCGCTCGGCGAACTTGACTTCTCCAAAGATGGCCGCTACCTCGCCTATTCTATATCTGTTGGCGGTTCCGACTGGCGCAACATCGTGGTCAAAGACATGAATACGGGCGAAATGTTGTCCGACGAAATCAAATGGGTCAAGTTCAGCGGCATCGCCTGGCAAGGCAATGGTTTTTATTACACCAAATTTCCGGAACCAAAAAAGGGCGATGAACTGACGGCGGCCAACAAACTCGGCGCGGTCTATTTCCATCAACTGGGCACCGAACAATCCGCCGACAAACTCGTGTACGCTGACAAGGCACACCCTAATCGCTCTTTTGGCGGTGCTACCACCGACGACGAGCGTTTCCTATGCGTCTCCGGCTGGGAAAGTACGAGCGGCAATGCGGTGTTTGTCAAGGACTTGAGCCTTAAATCAAATAATTTTGTATCCATCGTCAACACATACGATAAAGACTTTGTCGTGGTGGACAATATTGCTGAAAAACTCCTGATCCTTACCAACCACAATGCCCCCAACCAGCGGCTTATCCTGGTCAATCCACAAATGCCGGAAGAAGCCAACTGGGAAACCCTCGTCCTCGAAGACCCCGCCGATGTGCTGCAAAGCGCTGTGATCTGTGGCGGCAAAATCGTTTGCACTTACCTGCATAATGCCTCCAGCAGCCTTCGTGTGTTCGATCTCGCGGGCAAGCTGATTCAGGAGGTCAAACTCCCCGAAATCGGCACCGTAGGTGGCATGACAGGCAAGCCAAATGACCCAATGGCATTCTTCTTGTTCAGCTCCTTCTTGCGCCCAAACACCATCTATAGTCTGGACATGCGCTCCTTGGAAATCAAGGTATTCAAAGCGCCCAAGATTGATTTCAACCCCGATCTTTTCACTACCGAACAAGTATGGTACGCAAGCAAAGACGGCACCAAAGTTCCCATGTTCATTACCCGCAAAAAGAACATCGCCTACGATGGCCAAAACCCGACACTACTTTACGGGTATGGTGGTTTCAATATCAGCATTACGCCAACATTCAGTCCCTCGCGGGCGGCATTGCTTGAAAATAATGGCATTTACGCGGTGGCGAATATTCGGGGCGGCGGAGAGTTTGGCGAGAAATGGCACAAAGCAGGCACCAAATGCCAAAAACAAAATGTGTTCGACGACTTTATCGGTGCAGCAGAGTACCTTATTGATAAAAAATACACCTCGCCTCCGCGTCTCGCCATTCAAGGCGGTTCCAACGGCGGTCTGCTCGTGGGTGCTTGCATGACCCAGCGTCCTGATCTTTTTGGTGTGTGCTTCCCGGCTGTGGGGGTGCTTGATATGATGCGTTACCATCAATTCACCATCGGCTACGCCTGGGCCACTGATTATGGCCGATCTGACAATCCTGAAGATTACCCTTGCCTGATCAAATACTCGCCGCTCCACAACCTGAAAAAAACAGCGTATCCAGCCACGATGATCACCACAGCGGATCACGACGACCGGGTAGTGCCAGCGCACTCTTTTAAGTTTGCTTCTGCTTTACAGGAAAACCAGCAAGGCACGAATCCGACCCTGATCCGAATCGAGACCAGCGCGGGGCATGGCGCAGGCAAACCCACCTCCAAACTTATTGAAGAGGCCTCCGACGTGCTGTCGTTCATGTTTTATAACATGAAAATGCAAGTGATTTATGGGGATGTGAAAGGGTAGGGAATGTCCAATGTCCAACAAGGAATGTCCAATGTCCAAGGGGACGCTGTTCTTGAATGCTCACAAGCACAAAACCCAAGAGCGAAGCCTATATGGAAATTGGACATTCCTGTCATGCTTCTTCAAGACTGGTCAGGTCTTCCACGCAAGCGATGTCGCTAAGGAACGGTGTCGAAATAACTTCCCAATTTCAGGCCAATTATTTTGGCGTTAGCCAACTATCTTTTGAGGCGAATAGTGGGGCTATTTAACGAAAAAGACAGGATGGATGGCGGCAAAAGAATGGCATCAAATTGGGAAGTTATTTTGACACCGTTCCTAAGGTAGCGAACTTACCCTGATACGGCGATAAGAAATTAGGTATTTGCCTAATTTGAGCAAAAAGTTCATTAAATGCCAAACGCACCTCACACCACCTTATCCATTCTCCCCCACCACATCCACCCGGCCAAGCCAACAGCCACAACCACAGCCAGCCAATCCCAGCCCGGTATAACCCGCAACACAAAAGAAGTAGCCAGAAAAACCGTGGCCCAATGCCCCACAAAGTCGAGCCGCTTGGGGACAAAAAGGACGGCTAGCAAGATGGCTAAATGGGTAATAATAAAAGCATTGCCATACAATCCGCCATTTCCCCAAAGAGGAAAAGAAAGCCATCCGCCGCCCAGCACTGCGATAGTGATATACAACCAACGATAAAAAAGATTGACATCCGGTGCACAATCGCAACCGGTTTTGGGCGCGCCGCTGCCTGCTATAATGCGGCGGTTGTACGTGATGATTTGATACAAGGGATACAACAGGGGTCGAAACCATCGGCTGCGAAAAAGAGGCTTGAAAACAGGCATCCGCTCGCCAAAGATGAGAAAAAGGGCACTGAGTCCGTAAGTAACTTCGCCCGTTTGGGTATCGAGTAAGGGAATCTCGTGACGCGCCCGGTCAAAGTCAATTTTGGCGAGCAATTCAGGGCTTACGTTTGCAAATCCACGACGTTCTTTCAGCCACCCCGCCTTTACAAAACCTGCGGTGTAGGCTTGGCACATTGGACAAGCGTCGTCGTAGACAATGACTTTATTTTCAAGCGTTTGCATAAGAAAGTGGGTCTGTTTTAGGTGAAACAAACACACTGATTTATAGTTTTCAGAAAATTTTGAAAATTGGGTTTTGGTCACTAATTGCACGAATTTACACTAAAATGAATTCGTGAAAACCAGTGCATTTAGTGGCGAAACCCTACCGAAAACGCTCCGCCACCACCAACTCCTTTGTTCCCGCAGCATAGGAATAGAACCCTTCTCCACTTTTTGCACCCAGTTTCCCTGCGGTCACCATATTGACGAGCAAGGGGCAGGGAGCGTATTTGGGGTTGCCAAAACCATCGTGCAAGACCCGGAGAATGGACAGGCAAACATCCAGTCCGATAAAATCAGCGAGTTGAAGCGGCCCCATGGGGTGTGCCATGCCGAGTTTCATCACGGTGTCAATGCCTTCTACATCGCTCACCCCTTCATAGAGTGTGTAAAAGGCTTCATTCAACATAGGCATCAGTATGCGGTTTGCCACGAACCCTGGATAGTCATTAACCTCCACCGGGACTTTGCCCAACTGCCGGGAGAGCACCATAATTTGTTGGCAAACCTCCTCGGAGGTAGCATAACCACGAATCACTTCCACCAATTTCATGACCGGCACAGGGTTCATAAAGTGCATCCCAATGACTTGTGAGGGCCGCATGGTGGCGGCTGCGATTTGGGTGATACTTATGCTGCTGGTATTGGTGGCGAGGATGGCCAAAGGAGGCGCATGCTGGTCAATATCGGTGAAGATTTTAAATTTCAGGCCGAGGTTTTCCGTGGCTGCTTCTACAACGAGTTCGGCATTGGCTACGCCCTGTCGGAGATCGGTCATTGGGTGGATACGGTGCAAGGTGGCGGCTTTTTCGGCTTCGCTGAGCGTTCCCTTTGCGATAAGGCGGTCCAGGTTTTTGCCAATCGTGATAAGGGCCTTGTCCAGTGCAGCGGAGGCCACATCCACCAAGGTGACATTAAAGCCATTTTGGGCAAATACGTGGGCGATGCCGTTGCCCATGGTTCCGCTGCCGATTACGGTTATGTTTTGCATGAATTTATACTGTTGTTAGTTGGACATTGGACATTGGACATTTCCTATTTCCCCAATTTCCCCCGCCACTCCTGAATGGCAGCCTGGATGGCTTCCTTGCGGTTTTCGGGGTCGGGGTGACTGCTTTGGAATTCGGGCGTACGGTTAGGCCCGGAGGCTTGTTTGAGTATTTCCATCACTGCGATCAAGTTTTCCGGGTTGTAGCCAGCTTCAATCATAAAACGAACGCCAAGGTTGTCGCTTTGAAGTTCTTGATCACGGCCATATTTGAGTTGGATCATATTCGCTACAGACTGTGCAATATAACCGGAGTTGGGATTGGAGGGGTCGTAGGTAGCCATTGTGACGGCACCCGTGATGCCCTGTGCCAGTTCCATCTGCGCAAGTCTTTCAGCGCTGTGGCGTGCCACAACATGGCCAACTTCGTGGCCAAGAACCCCGGCCAGCATATCTTCGCTGAGGGTTTTCCCGTCGTTCGAAAGTCGGACAAGCAAACCTTCCGTTATAAACACTTGTCCGCCAGGCAGCGCAAAAGCGTTGATGGTCTGTGGGTCGGCAAGCAAGTGAAAATTATATTGGTATGGGGTACGGGAGGCGGCAGAGGTCTGCACTATCTTTTGTCCAATTTGCTTGACAATGGCGGTGGCTTGCTGGTTTCTGCTCAACCCACCCATTTCCTCCGCCATCTGGGGCGCGCTTTGCAAGCCCATCGCGATTTCTTGTTCTGTCGTCATCGAGATGTACTGCTTTTCGCCCGTGATTTCGTTCAAAGAACTCTGGCCGTAATATTTGCACAGCGCAAACCCTGCCATCACGACGGCAATGAGAATGGTTGGAGAGATGCGAAACCCGCTGCTTTTATTTTGTCCGAACATGGTTAGAAGTTTTGTTTTGGGAAAAATAAGAATTCCAAATGCGAAAGTCGCTTGGCTTTTTGAGAAAGCAAAACTTTCCAAACTTTTGAACTTTAGGAAAATATGGCAGTTCACTTGTTCTAACTTTGCCAAAAATTAAAAAAGCCCTTCCAAGCCGCGCCCTAACCTATAATTTCCGAATTCTTCTACATGGATTTACTCAAGCAACTTTTTTCAGAAAAAGCACAAGCCCTCTCCAAAGAGGTCAAAGAACTACTCAAAGACCACGGGAACGTGAAAATTGACGAGGTAACGCTCGAACAGGCTTACGGCGGAATGCGCGATATTACCAGTATGATCTGGGAACCCTCTCTCCTCGACCCCGAAGAAGGCATTCGTTTCCGCGGCTACTCCATCCCCGAACTCCGCGAAAAACTCCCACGCGCCAAAAACGGAAAGGAACCACTCCCAGAAGGGCTTTTTTGGCTCATGCTCGTCGGCGAAATCCCCACACCAGAGCAAGTGAAATGGCTCACCGAAAACTGGGTGCGCCGCGCCAACGTACCAGAACACGTGTTCCGCGCCATTGACACTTTGCCCGCCGATGCGCACCCTATGACCCAATTTTCGGTGGGCGTAATGGCGATGCAGAACACAAGCGTGTTTGCCCAGCGCTATACCATGGGCATGACCCGCAGCGAATATTGGGACGCGACCTACGAAGACACCATGAACCTCGCGGCTCGGCTGCCCCGTGTGGCTGCCTATATTTTCCGCCGCGTGTACCACAACGGCGAGCATTTGCTGCCTGACATTTCCCTTGACTGGGGCGCAAATTTCGCCCATATGCTTGGCTTCGACGATGAAACCTTCAAGGACTATATGCGGCTTTTCCTTACGATCCACGCCGACCATGAAGGTGGCAATGCATCGGCACATACTTGCCATCTCGTCGGTTCCACGTTGAGCGACCCGTACCTCTCTTTTTCCGCATCTATGAATGCCTTGGCTGGCCCGCTCCATGGTCTTGCCAATCAGGAAGTTATACGTTGGATTCAAAAAATGGTGGATACACTCGGCACCATCAAACCCAGCCGAGAACAAATAAGCGAGTATGTAAAAAGCACCCTTGCCAGCGGGCGTGTCATACCCGGTTACGGCCATGCTGTGCTGCGCAAGCCCGACCCTCGCTTCATGGCACAAAGGCAATTCTGCGAAGACAATGTACCCGACGATGATCTTGTGAAAATTGTATGGAAGATTTTTGATGTGGTGCCGCCCATCCTCAGCAGTCTCGGAAAAGTAAAAAACCCCTGGCCCAATGTGGACGCACACTCTGGCGCAGTGCTTATCCACTTCGGCCTCACGCAGTACAATTTCTACACCGTCCTATTTGGCGTGAGCCGCTCTTTGGGCGTATTGGCCGCCATTTGCTGGGCACGAGCACTCAACCTGCCGCTTGAGCGGCCAAAATCAGTCACGACTGCCTGGGTGAAAGAGTTTTTGGAAAAAGAGGGGGCAACTAAGGAAGGAGAAGCCTAGGGATATTTTGGGGATTTACGATTTTGGATTTACGATTTACGATTTTGGATTTTGGATTTTTTTGATCCGAAAAAGGTGCGATTCGTGCTTTTTTCGGATCAAAAAAATCGTAAATCGTAAATCGTAAATCCAAAATCGTAAATCGTAAATCCAAAATCATTTCTTCTTCTCCAACACATCTTTTACCGCCCACAGCACATCCTTTTTACCAAGTCCGTACTTTTCTAAAAGTTCGGCGGGCTTGCCACTTTCACCAAAGGAATCATTCACGCCAACATATTCCATTGGCGCGGGTAGTTTGTGGACGAGCAGGTTGGCGATGGCGTCGCCGAGACCACCGTTGCGCTGGTGCTCTTCGGCCACGACAACAGCACGGGTCTTGCTCACTGAATCAAGAATGGCCTCGTTGTCAAGTGGTTTGATGGTGTGGATGTTTATAACTTCGCAGGAAATACCTTCAGCTGCGAGTTCTTTGGCTGCTTCAATGGCAGTCCATACCAAATGCCCCGTTGCAAATATGGTCACGTCTGTCCCCGAAGCCAAGAGCAAGGCTTTTCCGATTTCAAATTTCATGTTTTCGGTAAACATGGGCCATGCTGGTCGGCCAAAACGCAGGTAAACCGGACCATGAAGTTCGGCAATGGCCATCGTAGCCGCTTTGGTCTGGTGATAGTCGCAAGGATTGATTACCGTCATGCCGGGCAGCATACGCATCATGCCGATATCCTCCAGTATTTGGTGCGTGGCACCGTCTTCACCAAGGGTTACGCCCGCATGGGAGGCGCATATTTTTACATTTTTGTGCGAGTAGGCAATGCTTTGACGGATCTGGTCGTACACCCGCCCGGTCGAAAAGTTTGCGAAGGTGCCTGTGAACGGAATTTTTCCTGCGGTGGCCAATCCTGCCGCGATGCCCATCATATTGGCTTCAGCGATGCCTACCTGGAAAAAACGTTCTGGGAATTCTTTTTGAAAATGCTGCATTTGCAGGCTTTCCATCAGATCGGCGGTAAGGCCGACAATGTTTGGGTTCAGGCGGCCTGCTTCGAGCAGGCCTTGGCCGAAGCCATCACGGGTGGCTTTTGTGGCAGTGGAAGTGAGGTCGTTGATGTTCATTTAAAAGATAGAAGTCACATTGGCGAAAGATGTTTCGACGATTTCGCCCCGCAAAAGAACCAAAAACCTCGCTAACCACAGGCTGTTCTTTCCACGCTCCCATGCCGATCACTCCTTTATCCACTTTACCACCACGTCGTCGCCGATTTCTGTGATGATGTGTGCAAAATAAATTCCTGCTGGAAGTATGGAAGCATCAATGGGCAAAGCCATTTCTTGCTCAATTTCAAATTCCCATGTGAGGCCCATATTGTAGCCCGTAACATCGAGGATCTCGACGGTGACGTTCATGGGTATTTCCGAAAAAAGATGGAGGGTACAACGGTCAGATGTAGTGTTTGGCAGCAGCACGGCTTGAAAGGCGGTGTTGCGGATTTGGATTGTTTTTACATCGGTATAATTGTCTTTCCCGTCAAAGTCTATTTGCCGCAGTCGGAAAAAATGCTTTCCAGCTAGGAGGTTTTGGATATCGAAATGGTACTCAGAAGGCACATCAGAGTCGCCCTTTCCTGACACAAAACCCAGCTTTTGCCAGCTACCAGTGGCACCAACGCTGTGCTGGACTTCGAAGCCAGCATTGTCTCGCTCTAAGGCTGTAGCCCAGGTCAGCTGTACGTCGGCTCCTTCAGCAACGGCATCAAAGCGGAGCATTTCAACCGCAGAAGCGGTCAAAAGTGCCACATCTAGTATAGTAAGTACGCCATTGGAAAGCGTAACCGACCCATTCCAGGTTTGGTAGCCAGTCTTGCTGACTACTACATCGTAGTCGCCGCTTTCGTGCCAACCTGTTTTGTAAAAACCACCTGAATTGCTGCCCTGGGTTATAGAAGGCAAACCGCTTACCTCGATCCGTGCGCCTACTATTGGCGTCCCATCAGAGGCCTTTGTGATTTGGCCTTCCAAATAACAAGCGCGGACATAGTTGGGAGAGAGCACCCAAAGTTCGCCGTCGTTTGTGCCTATTTTTTTAATGTTAGAGGCCAATATATTTCCTGAAGGCAGGTAAGGGTAAACGCCCCAACAACCTGCGAAACCACTGCCTTGGTCATTAGGGTAAGTATCATAATTGCCTACCTGTATGAGGTTCTGAGGACGGGACACGTCTACTATCGTGAAACCGTCTTTATACCAGGAGGTAATGGCATAATTATCAAGGATATAGGTGTTGTGCACTATAGAACCTGAGCCAGGGTTGCTTTGAATACGGTCGGCCTCGAATACGTTGTCCAGATCAGAAAGGTCATAAGCCGTTAAGTACGAACTGTTTACTTCGTCGGTTGTAAAAAGAAAATTGCCATTCCGCCAGGTGTTGTGCGTGAATGCTCCAGGTGTAGTAAAGGTGGCAAGGGTAACTGGGGCACTTTTATCATTCATGTCAACAATAGCAACTTTTCCCGCAAATATGTGCGCAGAGTACATGATATCGCTGTCAGCATAGCCATCGTGCACATATTTGCTCCCTGAGGTCGCGTTGTAAACCCCTACGTAACTTGGGTTGAACGGATCAGCAAGATCAAAAATTAATGGTTTTCCCTCATTGGTATTATTACTCAAGTAGCTGCCATAGACATATAGGTAGCCTTCCGTTTCGTCAATATGCAGGGCATGGGCTTTTACCAATAAGCCGTTGATTGCGCCATTGCCATTATAGTTGTGATAATCAGAGGATGGGGGCGGATCAGGCAACTCGCTCAAGTCAACAATCAATACGCCGCCGCCGCCTTCAGAAACGACATAGGCATAATGTTGGTAGGTCTTTACCTCCCGCCAATCACTGGAAGGCCCCCCGATCAGGGCAATTTCGGACGGCGAACTCGGGTCCGTCACGTCCACAATACTGAGGCCGTTTTTAGCGCCCACGAGCGCGTACTCGTTTCCTCCTTCAGCATAGCCCCAAATATTGGCAAGATTTTGATTGCTGTAAGTGAGCTTGCCCTGGTAGGTCACATTGGTATTCTGTGCAGAGAGCGTACAGGAGGCCGCCAGCGAGAGGAGAAGGAGCGCGTATCGCATAGTTTTGAAAAAATTTGTAGAACAAATTAAAGCAAAAACAACGGCTTGGAGCACATGTTTGGTCATTTCTTTTCCAGACGCCACTCCCAAATTTTCCCTTCCTCGATGTCTATGTGCTCCCCAATGAATTGGAAACCAATCTTTTGGAGTAAATAGTTGGAAGCGTTTTTTTCGGCCAAGGTATGCGCTGTCACATGTTTCACGGCCTCATGCCTGAACGCATTTTCCACCAAAGCCCGGGCAGCCTCTGTTGCCAAACCCTGGCCTTGATAGGTTTCTGCAATCTCATAACCAATTTCGACTTCGCCCTCGATGCTCGGCGTACCTTTGTAGCCGCAAGTGCCGATGAGCCGCACATCGCGGCGGTGTACGATCAAAAAATTCCACCAACCGAGGTCGGCTTCATGCTCTCGCAAAAAATCGCGCATCCAGATCATCGCCTCCGGGAAGTGCAGCCAGTGGTCGGCAAAATCAACCCCGCCCAACAAACCCGAAAGCGCGGGCCATTCTTCGTCGGCAATGGCTTCGAGCATCGGTAAATTAGCTGGCACTAGGAATAGTCGTTCGGTTTGTAACATAAGAGACAAGATTCAGGAAGTTTTTTCAAATGACCATGAACAAGCTAATTCAAAATTCCATCCGAGAGAGCATCGCCGTCAAACAGGCTATGCTGGCCGATGAGATTTTTTTGCAAAAAATTGAACACGGCGCACAAATGCTGGCCAACACTTTCCGCAAGGGAGGCAAAGCACTCTTCTGCGGCAACGGCGGCAGCGCTGCAGATGCCCAACACATCGCGGCAGAATTATCCGGGCGTTTTTATACCGACCGAGCACCCCTCTACGCCGAGGCATTGCACGTTAATTCATCGTATGTTACAGCTGTAGCCAATGATTACGGTTACGATGCGGTGTTTGCCCGAATGGTGCAGGCGGCAGGAAGGCCCGAGGATGTCCTCGTGGCGCTCAGCACCTCTGGAAATTCGCGCAATATCCTGAAAGCCATCAAAACCGCGAAAGAAAAAGGCATGGTCATCATCGGCTTAACAGGAGAATCGGGCGGCAAAATGGCCACCCTTTGCGATGTGCTGCTGAATGTTCCCTCCGCCGATACGCCGCGCATTCAGGAGGCGCATATTTTGATTGGGCATATTTTGTGTCAGTGGGTAGAAGAGGCGATTTTTGGAGAAAGTTGATTTCAGTCAGCGCCACTCGACCTTTTTTTCCCCAATCAAAAACCAAGGCACCACCGAAGCTTGGTAAACAGCCATCAGTGCGTCAAACAACGCTATTCTCCAAAACAAGTCCGGCTCGCGCAATACACGCAGTATTTTTCCAAAAACAATGTGGACTGAAAAAAGTCGGAGGAAAAAAATTCCTAAGACAATTTTTGTAGCAAAACCTGTCAAGATCAGCGCGAGAAACAGGAAATAATGCCCAATGTGGGAAAGGCTGACCATCGCCAGGACAATTTTATGCGGCCAACGGTAAACTGTGCTTGCGGACAAATGCCGCTGTTTTTGCCGGAGCCAAGCCGACCAACTCGTCGGCGAATGAGTGTACACAAATGACTCAGGCGCAAGGCATAAGGCCGTGTTGCTGGCATTGGCTGCAACATTCACCAGAAGATCATCGTCGCCAGAAGCGATATGTACGTGATCGGAAAAGCCCCCTACCCTATCATAAATCTGTCGTTTGAATGCAAGGTTGCGGCCTACACCCATGTAGGGCATACCCAAAAGCGCAAATGAATAATACTGGGCTGCAATAAATGTGGTTTCATAGCGGGCCCAAAGACTCAAGTTGGTTTCCTTTTGCGTGTACTCGTCAGACGACTTGGAGCCGTCAGACGAGGTGTTCGCGGTGGTTTGACGACTTTGAGTCGTCTGACCACTCACCGCCCCCACAAAACAAGGTCCGTACCCCAGCACTATTTCTGTTTCAATCTTTGCCGACAGCATCGCCGCCATGTGCGCAAGCCATCGTGGGCTGGCGGGCAAACAATCGGCATCGGTGAGCAGAAGGAGATTGTGTTTTGCAGCAGCGATGCCTTGTGCAAGTGAGTGTTTTTTCCCCGCTGAAGTTTTTTGAGCAATGCGCAGCACCCGCAATCGTTCGGGATTTTTTTGCTGGAAAAATTGGAGCACAGTCTGCGTTTCGTCCTCTGAAGCATCGTCCACTACGAGCAATTCCCAAGGCTGCTCAAACTGTTGCGCCAAAACAGCGGGCAAATAGCGGCGCAGGTTTTCAGCTTCGTTTCGGGCGCAGATGATGATGGTAATTGGGGAATGGTGACCCGCCTTCGCCAAGGCTACGGCGGGTACATTGGTGGTTGAATTTTTCCAAAATGCAAGTTGCCCAAAAACGCCCCACCACACCGCTAGCTGCACAATACTTGCCAGGATGTAAAGTGCAAAAATCGTTTGCCAAAAAATTTCAGGAGCGGCCATCACAGCCTCACACCCTCAATCTTCCCTGTTTTCCGGCTTTTTTCGGCCATGAAGCCCATTACATGACTTTCGATGGAGGCATCAATGGTGGATGTAAGCAGCTCAGGTTTTCGCTGCGTGACGGCTTGAAGCCAGTTTCGCACAAGTCGCCAGTCGCCGCCGCCATGGCCGTCGCCGCTTGAGTTGTCATACACAGTGGTTTTTCCCGTGCGAAAATCCGTCAGCGTGAAGGTTTCCATATCGCCCACAATGTCGCCCATGCTACCCATGACGCGGGTGCGGCGGCCTGCGTAGGAAGTAAATGCCTCCATGGAAAAAGCCGCGGTAACACCGCCCTCAAATTCAATGCTGGCGATATAGTGGTCTTCCTGATTGTTTTCCATTTTATACACGCAGCGGCCGTAGTTTGTTGTGCGTAGTTTTTCCAGGATGAATTCGCCGTGTTTTTGTTTGTCCTCAGGCAGGTCAAACACATAAGTCCAACCTTTTTGGCGGTAGTAAATTTTCATGGCCGAATACGGGCAGGTGCTTTCTACCGCGCATCCGTCCATGCATCTTGGAGTACTTCCAGCGGGAGCATTTTCTTTCCTGAACCACTTGATGCCGCCCATGGCTACAATTTTTTTGCACGGTTTCCCCACGAGCCAGCGCAGAATGTCGAGGTCATGGCAACTTTTGGCCAGAATGATTGGCGTGGTGGCATTACGATCGTGCCAGTTGCCACGCACAAAACTGTGGCTCATGTGGACATGCTCGATAGGCTCGAAGTGTTGTACGCTTACAATCTCCCCAATAGTGCCATTTTGCATCAATTCATGCAGTTTTTCAAAGTACGGCGCATAACGAAGCACGTGGCAAACGGCCACGATTCGCCCCGTTTTTTTGGCCAATGCGAGTATGTCGCGGCATTCTTTTTCGGAGGGTGAAATGGGCTTTTCCAGCAATACATCGTACCCTGCTGCAAGAGCCGCCATGCAAGGGCCGTAATGCAGGTTGTCGGGCGTAGTGATCAGCACCGCATCTGCGAATTTGGGGCGCTTGAAAACGTGCTCCCAAGTAGTGAAGCGATTGGCTTCCTCAATTTTGTGTTTTTGCACATACCGTTCGTTGCGCAACGGAATCGGTTCTGCTACGCCCACCACGTCCATCTCGTCCGGGTACGAAAGGGCATAATTGCCATACACATTGCCCCTGTTCCCGGCGCCGATGGTTACGACCGTTAGAGGTCTTTCGGGTTTGCGGTAAAGTGGATTTTCCTCCGAAAGCAAAGGGATTTTAAAAACCTCTGGTTCAACAGAAAAACCTGTTAGAACGGCTGCGCCCGTGGCAGTGCCCAGGGTTTTTAGTAGTTGGCGGCGAGAGATAGGCATGGTATGAAGTGATGAAGTGATAGGGTGATGAAGTGATTGGGTGATGAAGTGACGTCGAAAAGCGCCCGAAAGGTAAAAATTCAAATTAAAAAACGCCTTTCAGGAAAAACCTGAAAAGCGTTTTTGGATGTCCAACGTCCAAAGGTCTATTTAAGCGCAAAACGGACGGGCAGTGTGAAGCGGACTTTCACCGGTTGGCCATTGACCTCCCCAGGACTCCATTTGGGCATAGACTTCACCACACGGGTAGCTTCTTTCCCCAAAATACCGCCGCCAGCCGGCGTTTTCACAATTGCAATATCACTTATGTTGCCGTCTTTTCCCACGACGAAAGTCAGCACGACAGGGCCTTCGGTGCCACTTTTTCTCGCCATTTCAGGGTACACCATGTGTTTGTAAATCCATTTGAACATCTCCGACTCGCCACCGGGGAAACTAGGCATCTTGTTCACTGCAAAGGGTTCAACAGGTTCATCATCCGCAGGTTTTGGTGTTTCGACAATCCCTAATCCAGTACCAGAAGGATCCAGTGATGGCGGTTCGTCAGTGGTTCCTGCAACAGTCTGGCTTCCTACATTGCGGGGGTCTTCCAGAACTGTTTGTACATTTATGGGCTTTTCTTCCGGTACTTCATCATTCGGGGCGACCACGGGTGGAGTGTAAGCGATGGACGCTTTTGGAGGCGGAGGCGGGGTGTTCAGCACAGGGGGTGGTGGAGTAATTTCAACTTCGAAATTAGTGAAACACTTTGTAGACTCCACAGATATTTCTTCCGGTACAAGGCTTGAAAATGCTGCCAAAATACGCGGCAGCAATACCAAAGCCCCGATCAGCAAAAGTGCAACACCCAAAGCCCGGCCCAATGTATTGGGGTATTGTCGGCGGAGTTGGTAGGCCCCATACGCGCGGTTTCGGTTAGCGAAAACGACATCCAGTGCGTCGCGGTGCGACACAGATTCATAGGTAGTCATGGCACAAATTTTAAAGTGTAAAAAAGGAGGTTTCGAGGTTTTGGCTGGCCAACCGTTTGGTGGTAAGATGTCGGAGCTGAAGATTTTGGTGCGTGGGGTGGAGTTTTTTTGATTTTAAGTAACCGAGCAAAAATAAACCAGCAAAGGCGCAGAGGCGCAAAGTATTGATTTTGATATACTTTGCGCCTCTGCACCTCTGCGGTAAGATAAAACTAATTGTGCCTGGGTACTCACCAAAATACCCTCGATTTTCTTGGCTTAATACCCCTGCAAAATCCCCTTCTCCATCGGGGGCACCCCGCGCTTCATCCAACTCGGTTCGGGCGCACCCATGAGGTAGTGGTCAAAGAACTGTTGCATACGTTTTTGAAAATCAACCCGATTCTGAATTTTCACCGGCCAATGCGGTTCGTCGTTGTAGTTTAGGAGCCAGGCGGGTTTACCCAATCGGCGAAGACCACTAAAAAGCTCTATGCCTTGATACCAGGGCACTGCGCCATCCTTGTCGTTGTGCAGAATCAGCAGTGGCGTTTCCACCTTGTCGAGCGCGAACAGCGGCGAATTCTCGATGTATTGCTTGGGTTTTTCCCAGAGTGAGCCTCCGATACGGCTTTGCTGTCGCTCGTATTGGAAAGCCCGGTTGAGTCCCGACTCCCAGCGAATGCCGCCATAAGCAGAAGTCATGTTTGCCACAGGCGCACCTGCTTCTGCGCAGACAAAAAGCTTAGTTCGCGTCACGATGTAAGCGGCCTGATAACCACCCCAGGAGTGCCCTTGCATTGCTACCCGTTTTGGATCCACAAAGCCTTTGGAAATCAATGAAGTGACCCCACTCATAATGGCATCGTAGGCCGACTCGCCTGGATAGCCTGTGCGGTACGGGATGTCGGGTGCAAATACGAGGTAACCCCGGCTGGCGTAAAAAGTGTAGTTTATCTGCGAGCGGTGAAAATCCGGCGACCGATGGCTGTGCAGGTTGTCTGAAAGTTTTTCGTAAAAATTTACAATCATCGGGTACTGTTTTTTCGGGTCGAAACCTTCCGGCTTTACGAGCAGACCCTTGATTTTTTCACCCGAAAGGGAGGGCCATTCCACCATTTCGATACTGCCCCAGTTGTACTCCGTTTGTTGCGGGTTTGCGTTGGAAATTTGTTTTTCGCCAACATCTCCCGAAGCATAAATCAAATTTGGGAAGGTGGCGTAGTTCTCCCATGAATACAGAAAAACGTCATCGTATCGTGCTTTCAAAACGTTTCGGGTATAAGAAAACCCTTCCCCCCATTGCTCTTTAACGAATGGAACGAGTACTCCCGGCTTTCTATCATTTTCTGCGTTTAGTTTCAGCCAGGTATAGCCTTCGGTCTTTGTGACATCATTGAACATGTGCATCAAAATAGAGCCGTTGGATCGGATACTGCGCTCCTCTGGATCAAGTTTGATGTACCTGAAAGTCGTTTGTGATTCACGGCCAATGGTGAGGCGTTGCGGCTGTTTTTTCCCATCGGGGTCAATTTTCCACAGGTCATACTTGTCATATACCAGCATTGCTCCGTCGCCTTCAAGCCAGCCTGCCAGGCCGTGTTCATTGGGATAGTCTGGGACGTCAAGTTCCTCATCATAAAACGGCACGGTACGGTTGTCCGTCAGTCGGGCAATGGTAGCCGTGCTGGCGTTCCAGGCAAACCATGCCGAATCGGGATCGCTCCACCAAGCGATGTATTTAGCGGAGGGCGAGAGCCGGGGATTGCAACGCAAATCTTTGACAATCATCTTTTTGTCACCCGATTCAAGGTTTACCGCAAAAAGGTCTTTGTGTGGTGTACCTTCCGAAGTAATGTATTTTGTGTAAGGCTCCTCCGTGATACCGAGCGCGAGATTTGCGTTGCGTTGCTCTTGATAGCGCAATTCAGGCAAGTCGGGCGAACCGAGTGGAACAAAACGATTTTTGCCGGTATGGAACACCACGGGAAATGAGCGTTTTTTCTCGTTTTCGAGGCGCGTTTCTTCCTGGGTGTAAAGTCGTTTGTCGTTCCAAACCCATACTTCCACGTCTACAATTTCTTCTTTCAAAAGGGTGGTATCGTTCAAAATAGGCGGAGGGGCTACTCCGAAATAAAGTTTCGTTGCATCATCAGAAAAAATAGGCCGTGAGTGCTCACTCACTCCCCATAATCGGGTGGAAGGAATGTTGATTGGGTCTGGGCTGATTGGCATCTGGAATTTTGAAAGGAACTCGCTCTGAGGCTCTGCGATGACTTTGGCGGAATCAAGTTCTGTTTTCCAATAGCAGAGTTGCCAGGGTCGGATTCGGGCTTTTGAGGTATCGAGATCGGCTACAAATGCAGCTTGACGCCCAAAGTCATCAAGCGCAAGTTGTGCAAATTTGCCTTTGGCTCGCAGGAGCGGACGGAAGCTGTATTGCTCTAAATCAATCAGATAAATTCCGTTTTGGAGCATTTTTGGGTTGGCCGTGAAAGGCAACGTATCCCCTTTTCCCGTTGTGTGCAGCAGGATGCGCGGGCCGCGTTTTGCCAGCGCAAATTCTTTGACATAGGCGATTGTGTCCTGAAACCCTTTTGGCAAATTGCGCAGGACAAGCCGGAAGCCATTGTCTTTATCTTCCTTTTTGGGCGATTTTTTCTTGGCCTTGCTGGCACTACTTGCTGGTGTCTGAGGAGGAACATTGACTGTTTTGGTACTGTCTGGTTTTATGGTAGCTGTATCTTTTTTTGCAGCAACAGGTTTTTCCATTTCGATTTGGAACGCCAGCCAGCCACTCCATTTTTCAGGAATCGCGAAGTTTTTGAGGCGCGGGATTTTCTCCAATTTGCCATTGGCGAGCTCGTATATGCCGAGCGTGTCTTTGGGCAAATCCTCGTCTTTTACCTTTTTTCGTCGCAGTGCCTTGAGGGTATCGAGCGCGGGTTTTATTTTGAATACCAGCCACTTGGAATCGTCGCTGAATTGCGCTTCCGTGCTGCGCGGGAAAACGATTGTCGCACTCGAAGCAGCATTCCACAGGTAAAGTGTTGCATCTCCTTCGCTTACAGGTGTTTGCGCCCACGCAGCCCATTGACCGTTGTTGGAGAGTTTTTGTTGCTCTATTTTTCGCCATCGGTGGACATCGGCGTGGTCGAGCGGCTTTTTGTTTTGGGCAGAGAGGATACTTGAAAGGATGCAAAAGACATTGAATAGGAGTAGCTGTTTCATGTATAAGAAGTCAGGTTAGCAAATATATCAACTGCGGCAAAGAAAGGTCGAAAGTCTAACGTCCAATAGTCTAATGTCAATCTCGTTTCATCTTCCACCGTTTATGGCTCCAAAGCCATTGCTCTGGCTGTTGCCGGATATCGGCCTCCAAACGCCGGGCAAAAGCGCGCGTTATATCCATTTCGTTTGCAGAAGAAGGGTCGGTGCAGAGTTCTGTGAATTCAATTTCGTAAAAGCCCCGTCGCCCCGTACGCACTACGCGGTAGTACAAAACGGGGAGGCCAAATTTTCGCCCCAACACATCGGCACCCGGCAGCGAGGCCGTGTCTTGTCCCAGAAAACTAACCCAGTGCGCACTTTTGCGGCTGCTTGGCGATTGGTCGGCCAGCAAAATGAAAACCGTCGGCACCTCTGAGCGTTTGCGAATGGCCTTGAACACCTCATCCATTCCTACCATTTCCATCCCGGTACGAGATCGGGCTTGATTGATATAGGCATCCATACCTTTGTTAGTCAAGGGTTTATAGGCTGTTACCGTTGCACCATGGAACTGGGGCGGCATGGTAAGGCCAGTGTATTCCCAGTTGCCCAAATGACTGCCCGTGAGGATGACACTTTGCCCGCGGTCGAGGAATTGGTTCACAATTTCGGGGTTGAGACAAAGGGCGCGTCGTTCGATCTCCGTGTAAGGTGCGGTGAATGACTTGAGGGTTTCAAGCGTTACATCGGTGAGGTTTCGATAATTCGCACGAACGATTTTAAGTATTTCTGCCTCGTTTTTTTCGGGGAACGCGTGTTGTAAATTATCAAAAATCACCTTGCGACGGTAGCCGACAATTTTGAAAAGCAAAAACGAAAGTGCGTCGGAAAGGACGTACAAAGCACGAAATGGAATAAGTCGAAAAAGTTGGAGGAAGACGCGAAGCATTTTTGAGATTAGACAAGTTTAGTATTCTTCACCTTTTTGGCAGCATCACCCAAAGCCTCCCATAACTATTGATTTTGCGGGCTTCTTGCAGGCCTTTTTGGCCGATGCCGCAGTAAAGATCCATACGTTTGGTAGTCAAGATTGCACCGCCGCGGTCTTGGGCGAAAAGTATGCGATAAACATACCCTTTCAGATTGCCCGCAGCATCGAGGTCTGGAAGTTCGGCCAACAGGGTTGCACCAAGTGGTATGTACTTTAAATCAACAGCAATCGAATAGCGTGGAGTGAGCGGAAAGGTACCCGCGCCCAGCACTTGCTCGTCCACTTCCTTGAAAAAAACATAGGCTCCTCCTGTCCCGCGTACCGACTGGCCAAAACCAAAATACTGACGCTTTCCATTTGGGAATTCGACCAAACAATTGCCCTGCAATTGGGCATTGCGCAATTCTTTTCGAGAGCGCAGCCAGGCCAGTTCTAAGCCTTTACCATCCAATGCACCGGCCTCAATAGCCGCCGGATTGGGGATCCCCGAAGCGGGCGCTTTGAGCATAGGCACCTGAAATTCAGGGGTTTGTACTCGACTGGCATAGACAACGGGTGTATAATAACCTGTCATTCGCACCCGGTCATTGCGCAAATCAGTGTTCACCTGATAAAAATCAAACGTGGTAAGCAGCACACTGGGTTCGAGCAAGTTGATGCCCTGCAAAAGCTCTATGGTGCGCTGCATCTCCGCCTTTTGGATGCCTGATGCGCCGCGTTCCTTTACGTCTTTGCGACGCAGGTAGTTGGCTTGTTCGACCATCGCTTGCAGTAAATCCGGCTCGAAAGTCAAGTATGGCGTGGTGTCGGGAATGCCTTTGATGAGCACTTTTGTCGATACTACACGCGGACCCAGCGGTGCGACGGGCATCTCCGCGATTTCAGCGGTATCGCCTGGAGCGGGCATTTCGGGTACGTTGACAATGGTGTTTCCAACTTTTGTTTTAGGCAAATAGCGTAGCACCAAAATCGTTGAAAGACACACGATTAAGACCAAAACATCCAGTAGGATTACCCGTTTGGCATGGCGCATATGTAAGGGGGGCAGGGGGGTGGCGCCTGGCAAAGTCAGCACGCCGATATTTTTCGTTTGCACAAATATAGATGTTGTGACGCAAGCGGAGGTAGTGAATAGGGGGAACAAAAATTCGCCCGCCTCCACAGGGGCACAAAAGGGGTAGAGGAAAAATTATGCCAGTTTTATATTTGTTAACATTGTTTTGGGTTGGGGCGGGGAATAAGGTGACACCTCCGACGCAGGAGGAGGTGTCACCTTATTCCGGCCTAGCGATGCGTTTACGAGGTGACGAGGTGACACCTCCTCCTTCGTCGGAGGTGACGAGGTGACACCTCCTCCTTCGTCGGAGGTGACGAGGTGACACCTCCTCCTTCGTCGGAGATGACGAGGTGACACCTCCTCCTTCGTCGGAGATGACGAGGTGACACCTCCTCCTTCGTCGGAGATGTCACCTCGTCACCTCGTGGGCACATCGAACTACTCAATCTCCAAATAACCATATTTATCAGGCAATTCTCGATACCCGTGTCCGTGAAATTCCAAAAACTGTGCTTTCCCACCAAACCAATCCAACACCTCCTGTTTGCACAACAAAGTAGGTTTTTCGTTCAAAAACGTCTTGTAAGAACTCCAGGAATATGCGGCGAAATCGAGCCTAATCCCATGCTTGGAAATATTGGAGTGAATGTAGTAAACAAGCCAAACCTGGTGATTTTCCTCCTTAATTTCAATTCGTTTGAAAGGCCGATAAAATAAGTTGCCGCTCCGTTGGTGCGTCAAGTTGAAGATCATTGCGTAGGAGGTGAAAAAGCGGGAAAACTGCCTTTCAATCACGGAATGAAAAGTCTTTTCATCTTCTGGCTGCTCCAGAAAATTGATTTGGGCCGCAATGCGCAAAGGTTCAGGCGTATTGATCACCTCCTTGAAGATGACTTCTCTAGGCTTAACTCGAATGCTAAAATGGAAATGATTCTCCATAAGGCACCAGGCAAATGTGTCAACATATGCCGACAGGTATTCCTTGTATTTTTCCATAAAAAGCGACCGTTCCCGGTCGCAGGTGAAAAGCGTTTCGCGGTTATTGGTTCGGTTGTACACATGATAGTGCACTTCGGGGCAGAATTGAGCAGTGTAGTCAGATTTTCGCATGGTGGATTGGGTTGGATGAAGTGAGGTGACATCTCCGACGCAGGAGGAGGTGTCACCTCGCGGGGATGTTGCAAGGTGTCACCTCGCTAGTGTTCGATTTCTATGCAAGTTAAAACCTTTGAGGATATTTTGCAAGGGGGCAGGGAAAAGACGAGGTGACACCTCCTCCTGCGTCGCGAGGCGCAGCAGCAAGGTGACACCTCTCAAGCCCCAGGAAATAAGGTGACACCTCCTTCGCGATTCTCGGGTTCGGAGATGTCACCTTATTTCCTCACCTCGCCGCCAAAAAATTCGGCTGCGCCGAAAGAAAAAAAGTAAAGGGTAAAAGGGTTAAAGTGCAGAGGGTCACTTCCCCCCCGCTTCGCCGCCCCTGGCCAAACGGAACCCATAATGGCTGTCCCTGTTGTTCCGATTGTCCCAGTCGCGGGTAGCGACGCGGGAATTGAGATCATTGAGGTCCCACGAACCGCCACGCAACACGGCGGAGGGCACACGTAGTTCCGTCTTTTTACCACAGGGGTATGGCCCATAAGTATCCTGGCACCACTCCCACACATTCCCACTCATATCATAGACGCCGAGTTGATTGGGCTTTTTGCCCCCGACCGGACGAGTCGTTTTTCTCTCTCCGAAGGTGTTCCCCTCTTTGTAATTGCCTGAATACCAAGCAACTTCGTCCAGATTATCTGAGCCAGCATACTTATAACTGTATTTTATGCCGTACTGCCCACCCTTTGCAACGTATTCCCATTCGGCTTCACTGGGCAGGCGATACCGATTTTGTCCTCCTGTAAGGGCATTTAGTTTATTCAGGAATTCCTGCGCATCATCCCAACTCACGACTTCCACCGGGCACTCATCACAGCCTTTGTTGTAAAGTTCGGGCGGATCGCTTCCCATCACAGCCCGCCACTGGGCTTGGGTCAGTTCATATTTGCTTATGCTGAAGGGTTGTACCGTGACCTTATGCGGGCATTCATCGTTGCGTGCTTCTTTGTCTCTGCTACCCATGGTGAAGGTGCCGCCGGGTATGGGGGTCATGTTGGATTGCATCTGGGCAAGGACATCGGCAAGATTTTTTGATTTGATTGCATTATTCTTCTCATTTTCAATGGCCGTGAAAATCTCCAATACCCTATTCTCAATCTCAGATTTTCGACTAGGGTCGCAAGATTTTGCCGCCTCTAGTTTATCCAAGGCTGATTGGAACTGTTTTGCTTTAAACAAAATATCCGCTTGTTTCAATAACTCTTCACATTGAGGTTTTAGCGGGTCGGGGCGGGACGAATTTGGCCCTGTAATGGTATCTAAAGTGCCCGTACCATCAGTCAAAGCAGTAATACGGTTGAAGCGAAATGTATTCCCTTTTTTAATCTCGTCTCCTTGTTCAAAATAAATCGTAAATTCATTGTCATTGACCCACTTCATCTTGCCCAACGATAAACGGTATATTGGCTCAGGGCTTCTTGTTGGACGTATTCGAAATTCAGTGAACTGGCCATTTTCTACGCTCCAAAGGCTGGAATTGATTTGATTACCCATCATACTATACATAATTCCATTCGGTGAAATTTCAACGGTGCCGCTCGTCGCGACTCCCTTATTATCAAATTTCAAAGCCCATTTCCCAATCATACGCACCGAATCCTGGTTACCAGCCTTATTCACTATGGACGAATTTCTCCATACAAACCGATTGGCTGAATTCCATACCGCCAATACTCTGTTGGTCTTGCCCGCAGACAACACCGTAATCCGCAGAGAATCAGCCACAAAAGAGGGCGTTTTTGAATCAGAGGGCAATACAAAAGTGGTTTGGTTAAGCCCCTTGGCGGCTCCGCGTTGTGGATTAGTGGTCTGTGTCAACAATTTGCCTCGGGAATCCAACATTTCCGCCCTAAGCAGGATAGGCGACTCGGGGGTGTCTTTCAATTGGAAATATACCGTACCATACAACCTTCCCTTGGCATTGGTCTTGGTTTCTACATTCAGAATACGGTTCGAAAGCATCCCCAGTAACGTCTCCAGATTCGGCCTCGGCGAGCGGAGGTTAATGAAGTAGGTGTTGTCAAGTTTTATCAAACGCTCGTAACACGCCACCGCAGAGTCGCGCCGAAAGCGATAAAGATGGGCAAGGCCGAGGGCGTGGAGGGCGTCGTCTTGTGGAATGACTTTTTCAATAGCTACCAATGAATTCAACGCCAAAATGGCTGAATCAATCGCATTTGGCTGATACGCTTTACCAAAATAATTTTCTGGTTTTACCGTGTATCGGCGCAAGTCTTCGGGAGGCAGCGACAAAAGATCAAACTGCAAGTTCAGGTTTTCGGCAACAAGATTATACCCCAGTTTTATCAGGTTAAAGTACGACGTTTCCTTGCCTGACGACGAATATGAGGGGCCGTATTCATCAGGAGCAGATTTTGCAAACCAACCAAACGCCGCTACGGTATCCCGCCGCTCATTCCAGGCCCGTACCCCGCGATTGTTCCAAATCGTAGCGCTGTCGGGCTCAACCGACCATCGAAGAAGTCGTTGAACAACCCCATTTTTTTCCTTTTCCATCAAGAAATAATCCGTCATTGGGGAACTTCCTGGATTGCGTGGCCTCCGTTCGAGCCAAGAAAACGCAAAGAACAAAACAAGAGTGGCTAAAGTCAGCCAAAATGCCATCCAGAAGATTCTGGTGAAAAATGCCCGTTTCGCCGGTTTTGACTCGGTTGCTTCTTCCGGTGCTTTCTTTACAAAATCCCGCGCAGAGATAGAGACCTCTGAGGTTTTAAAAACCTCAGAGGTCTTCGCGTTGCTCCGTTGAAGATGCCGCCCCAACGCCGCATCCGCCACCTGCTCCTGCGCTTTATTCACTCGCCCAGCCTCGAACAGCAAGCGCATGGCCTCCTGCTTTTCAGGGTCTTCCGGCGCAAGTGCAAACTCTTGAATCGCCACGTTCACGCCCAGTTCTATGCCTGCAAAGCCGTTGTTTGTTTCGGTGCGCGCGGCTTCGAGGGCGGCTAAAGCGGCCACGCGAGCTGCCGCCTCTGCCTCTTGCGGCAGGTCGGCCAGCAACTCGTCCCGAAGATCGGAGGGCATCCGCCCGGATTGTAGCCAGCCGATGCGACTCAACACCAGCAGGTCATCAGGCCGCACCGTAACGCCTTGTTTTTCAAGACCTTGACCGATGGCGAGTGTGATTTCCCAAGTCGGAGTTGGATACACGGCCAATGCCCTGAGCCAGCGCAACAGGTCGGGTCGTCCGGCGAGGTATTCCTCGTGGTCAGCAGCATCGCGCCAACGGGTAAATCGGTGGTCGTGCGGGTCAGGGTCGTGTTGCTGCGCTCGTTCGCGCCAGCGCGAGAAAGTCGGTGGGGCATCGTCGTCCGCCGACACGCCGATGCTGGCCTCGATGTACTGCGCCGCATCGCTCATGCCCTGCAGGGTGGCGGGGAACAGCACGAACAAATCGTACAAGGCTTTTTCTTCAAAAGTCCAGGTGGCAGGGGCATTCGGGGTGAGCAACAAGCGTTGCCGCCAACGCCGGAACGCCACCGACATCTCTGGCCGAACGCGGGCCTGGCCGGAAGCCGCCACATCAAGCAAGGCGTGGGCATCGCCAAACACCAGCAACCGGTGCGCCGGGAACAGCCGCTGCAATTGATCGAGCGTTAGTCCGCCGGGGTACTGGGCATTCCAGAATCGGTCGAGGCTACTGCTGGCGTTGAAGATTTCGAGCGCGACATCCTGCCCGCGGATGTGCTCAGCAAAAAATCGAAACAGCCGCGCAAGGTGACTCTGGCGGTGTTTTTCCTCCATTACGCAGAGGTAATCCGCGGGTTGGCGGCGCAATCGGAAGCGCAGCGTCGGGAATCCGCCCTTGTCGAGCGTGGCTTGTACGGAGGCTGGCACGTCCATGTACGGGTGTTCTCCCTGCTGTCGCTGGCGCATGGCATCGGCCAAACGGTACTGCTCGCGCCCAATGCGGATATAGGCTTCCTGGCCCCGGAAAGGGATGGTGTAGGGAGGAGCGTCGGCAATTTCTCCCAAGCCAGCCGCCAGTTTAGTATCTTTTTTCTTTTCTGATTCAGGGGCAACAGGATAGGGTCGTTTGTACCATTTCCACCACATCCAAGCGGCGGCTAAGGTCATCAGCCCTAGCAAAGTATAGGCTAGCCAACTGGGACGAGGGGTTTCTTGTTCCTTGGCGAGCAAGAGTTCCTTGATGGGGAGTTGAGGTTTGAGGATTTCTGCTTGCTCGGCGGTTTTATTCTTAGGGATACTGTCGGGTTTTGCTGCTAAAGTGGTCGTGTCTGGTATTGTATTTGGGGCAACAACTTCTGCCTGAACGGGTGGCACAGGAGGGCGGGTGAAGTACCAAACCCCCAATGCGGAAAGGGCGAACAAAAGCGCAGCGAAAAGCCAGCGTCGGCGGTTGCCCTTAGTGGACTCGTCAGACGACTTGGAGTCGTCAGACGAGTGGGGAAGCGGCATCCACTGGTTGAACACCTCGTAAAATTTGGCTTGTTCTGCTGCGCTGCGGGCGAGGATGGGCGCCAGTAGCAGGCGGAGTTTTTGCGGGTTTTCGATGCACTCGTTCCCCATCGTGTCGAGCAGTTGCACGACGCGCAATCGGTCGGCTGGGCTTACGCGGAAGCCAGCAGATTCGAGACGGCGGAGAAGGAAATCGAGTGGGAGCATTTTTATTGGACATTCAAAAAATTCGTCTCACCGCTTCCATGTCTTCGCGGGTTTTCACGAGGAGCGACAGATTTTGAAGCGCGATCTCTTTGCGTTTTCCTTCCGTGCTTTCCACATAATCTTGCAAATCAAGCACTTGCAGCCAGGCCAGCAGTTCGGCGGTGGCGGGGGCTTTGCGCACCGAGTTGTCGCGCACGGTGTTGAATTTGGTCACCAATTCGTCGAGCAATTGCTCGGTGAATCGCGTCGAGTCGCCGAGTTGGGTCTTGGCGATAGCGATGAGTTGATCCTTATCAGGGAAAGGGATGTGGTAAAAAACACAGCGGCGCAGGAAAGCATCGGGCAGGTTTTTTTCCGAATTGGAGGTGAGGATGACTAATATGCGCTGGCCTTGTTCGCGGCGCAGGGGGTAGTTTTCGAGTTCTTTGATGAGGAACTCCTGCCGTTCGATCTCGAACAACAGGTCGTTCGGAAAGTCACGCGGGGCTTTGTCAATCTCGTCAATCAGCACTACCGAGCTATGGGGATTCTCGCGGTACGGGTCAGTATTCATCAATAGCGCGTCTACAGCGGTAGGGTTGGTGCGGGCAATGGCAAGGCCGAGGGCTTGTAATTCAAGGTATTCCACCGCCGTGGGAGGTCGTTGGTTTATATCGCGCCGAAGGTTGGCGGCAGCAAAGTGGCTCACGGCATCGTAAGTGTAGAACAGGTCGCGCGCCGCCGAGGAGGACTTGGTGTTGAACACAAGTGGCTCTGGCGCAAAGTCGAATTTCGACTTGTCCTTCGCCAGTTCGTGCGCCACTTTGTCGGCCAGACGGGTTTTTCCCGTACCTGGTTCGCCCGTCAGCAGCAGGGGCTGGTTGAGGGCAATGGCGACTTCTACGGCGTTGCGCAAGCCATTGTCCATGAGATATTTTTCGGGGTCAAATTTTAGGAGCGGGCGATCAATTACGTTGATTTTCATGTTCTGGATAATTGTTGATTTGTGGGATTCGATCCTAGCAATGAGGTGACATCTGCGAGGTACGAGTAGGTGTCATCTCATTGCGGAAGCTTTGTTCAAAAACATTTTTTACCAACAGTCCAAATGTTTAGTAGGTGTCATCTCATTGCGGAGGCTTTGTTCAAAAACATTTTTTACCAACAGTCCAAATGTTTAGTAGGTGTCATCTCATTGCGGAGCCTTTGTTCAAAAACGGTTAAAGAGATGACACCTACTCGCACCTCGCAGATGTCACCTCTTTACCCGCCGAAGCCTTGGCGAAGGCGGGCATTCTTCACTCGTTTTTTCGGTCAATCACCCTTTTCAGCTCCGTTTCTACGTCGTCCATGTGGAGGAGCTGTTCTTTTCCGGGCACTTGTTTGCGGGGGGTACTTTGTTGCTTGGCGCGGACTTTTGCCAAAATGTCGTCAAAGAGTTCATCGCGGGCAGAGTTGTTGGCCAGGCCGAGCGGACGGGCATAGTGCCGTATCCAGTCTGCGAGCTGGGTTTCTTCGATCATGGTCAGTTCGGGCAGGCCCACGGTGTGGAGAGAATTTCGGAGCGCGACTTCGATTTCGCGGGGTGTTCTGTCGTCGGTTTCATGGTAGTTCACCCCAAAAAAGAACAGGCAAGTAGGCGCATCGGGGCGCAAGGTGCAGGCGCAAAATTCATTGACAAACCACTCACCGACACTCGGCACAAGTTGGTTGTCCCATTTCGAAACCTCGATGAAGCACAGGGCAAGGTCTGCCGAACGCAGGCCGCGCAGTACCGAACTTTCTTGCAAAATGAAGTCCAACCGTTTGTTTTTCAGGTCGGCATAGGCGTTCGGGTTGATACCGAATGCTTCGCAGAGTCGTGCAATGGATTCGACTTTGGAACAATCGAGGTCCTCACACACGTCGAATTGGGCGGAGCCGATACCGATTTTGGCAGAAGGGGCGAGCGCGAGGCCGCGCCGCATTCCACTGCGTTCGTGCGCCAATCTTTTGGAGAGGCTTTCGTGCGATTGGTACCGCCCACCGTAGAGGTAGTAGAATTGGATTTGCTCGCCAGCCGTGCGACGTTGGTTGAACACCAGTTCGAATTGGGCGGTTTGCGCTTCGCGGTCGCAGGTAAGCGCATGGTAGCCGGACTGGAGCGTGGGCCCTGTTCCTGCAGCAGGGGCGAGCAACTGGCAAAGGGCATCGCTGGCGCGGGCAGCGTGAATCGAATAGTCTTGGAAGGAGATTTTGTTTTTTAGGTATTCGCCCTTGGAGATTTTGTACCCGCTTTCTATGATCGTTAAATCCGCCTTGAGACCTAAAGCATCGGCTTGTACATAGGCGTTCGCCAGCACAAAAGCTTGGTCGAGTTCACCATTTGAAATGGCTTGTAGGATTTCAGGTGCGGCGGACATGGGCGCAAAATTGAATAAAAATCCCCATTTATTCATCCCCGCCCCGCCAGCCAACTCCGAAACGCCCGCTCCACCCCTACCCCATTCCACTCCGATTCCACGTTTTTCAGGTTTAGGATCTCGCGAAAAAGCGCGTTTTGCGCATCGTCTTCCCGGAGCGCAACGTGATAAGGTGTGTTGCTGAATGTCACCATGGAATACACGGGCAGGAATTCCTGCGGAAATTTGGCGTGCAGATCAGCCGCAATTTTCTTGCGAAGCAAAAACTTAGGATCAGCCACTAAATCCCTCATTTCTATGAAATTGCGATGGGCCAGTTCGGCAATCGCGTTACCATCCTTAACCCTGGACTGCGCAAAAGCCGGGATGGTTTTTGACCAATCGCCGCCCATGTCATCGAGCATCGCATCGAGGATGGTGCAGTCTTCAAAGCCCGCATTCATACCTTGTCCATAGAACGGCACGATGGCGTGAGCCGCGTCGCCGAGCAGCAGGATTCGACCCTGCCATTGCCAGGGCGAACAGTTTACGGTCACGAGCGAAGCGGTAGGGTTTGCCCAAAAATCGCGCAACAGCGTAGGCATGAGCGGGATAGTATCTGGGAAGTATTTTTGGAAAAAACCGAGCACGTCATCATCGGTTTTCAATTTCTCAAAGGAGACCTCGCCCTCAAAGGGAAGGAACAAAGTGCAGGTGAAACTACCATCGGCATTGGGTAGCGCGATCAACATGTGGTTGCCGCGTGGCCAAATGTGCAATGCGCCCTGCTCCATGCGATGTCCGCCGTTTTCAAGTGCCGGGATGGTCAGTTCTTTGTAGCCATGATCAAGGTAAAACTGGCGGTAATTGAATCGATCGGTGCGTTGCAAGGCATATCGCACGGCTGAAAAAGCGCCATCTGTCGCAAAGATGAGCGGCGCTTCGATGGTTTTCATCTCCTTGGTTTTCAAGTGCTCAAACGTAATGGTTGGGTTGTTCAAATCCACATCGGCACAACGGTGGTCGAAGAAAAACTCAACGTTGGGAAAGCTGGCGGCTATGTTCAACAACTCCAGATTCAGACCTCCGCGCGAGACCGAATAAATGGCCTCGCCTTCTTTCCCGTAAGGTTGGAAAGTCAGTTCGCCTGTAATACTGTGCATCATACGGCCAGGCATTGGTATGGCGACTTTTTCGATTTTTTCGCGGATGCCAGCCTGTTCGATGGCCTTCCAGCCACGTTCGCTCATAGCCAGGTTGATGCTTTTCCCACCAGCGTAACCTGCGGCGCGCATATCGCTGCGGCGTTCAAAAACTTTAACGGAGTAGCCACGACGGGCCAAAAATACGGCCCACAAAGCGCCAACCAGGCCTGCGCCAACCACGACAGCAGTCTCGCCTGTTCCAGCTGAATGGAGGGGAGATTGTTCTTTTTTCATGGCGCGAAATTACCAGATGAAGCGCAAAATCTGGAATTAAAAGCAGTATCAATTATCCATCCAAAAAGGCAGTGTCCATCCAATAACGCTTTGGGTTATTGGGGTCTATTAATACCCTAATAGTTGCGCTGGGACCTATTAAACCTGAAGGGTCTTTGGACGAGGATTCACTTTCAAAAGTATAAAGTGTATTGGTGTAGGGGTCGGTCCATTCGCACTGTACTGTGTAATACCGTCCCTTGTTGTAGGTCTCTTTTATGCCCGTAAATTTCGCTTGCACCTCATGGCCACTTTGTTGTAGCCATTGGTGGAGGCGGCGTTTCTTTTCCAGCCAATATAAGCCGCCTATTCCAACGCCTCCATGGGTAAAAAGGAAAATAAATGGAAACCAGTTCCACCAGCCTTCTCCTTCCAGGGTGACGTCTTCGGGGTTGGAAGGATCATAATAAAGGTCAATTTTTTGCCCAATTTCAAAAGACTCAAAGCTGGTGTAATTGCTGGAACTGTACACCCGTGGATTTCCCCGTTCATCGTTGAAACCCACAACGGGAGCAACGTTATTTTTTGAGTGGTTCAAGTCAATCACGGTCCAGGTAGTTTTGATTCCTTCGTTCATCAAGTGGTATCGAGATTTCACCATCCAAACCCCTAAAGCCCCGCAACCGAGACCTGCAACGGCGAAAATGGCAAAAAAGGGGTAAAGGCATCCTTGTCTATTCATAGTCAGTTATTTTGCTGCATCAAAAGTACTTGACCACACGTTTACTAAAACCTAAAAGGTTTAGTAAACGTGGTTTTCCATCGCCCTGTAACAATTTCCTACATTTGCTTTTGAAAAATCTATCGCCCAATGCTCATCCTTACCATTTTTCCCTGGTTGATCCCAATGGTTTTTTCACTTTTCGGGCTTGCCTTTGCTGGAATGTTGCTCTGGTATAAGCACAAGGAAGCTAAGGTGAGAACAATCACTTTCGAGAAACTTGCTAAAAAATTTGGCTTGACTTTTTCAGCCAAAGACTCCTTTGGGTTGGCACAGCAGTTAAATGGTTTTGATCTCTTTAAACGCGAACGTTCGCGCTGGATAGGAAAAGGGAAGATAACAAACGTCATGCGAGGCAAAATAGGCGAAACAGAGGTTTACCTGTTCGATTATTCCTACAAAGTTCAAGCAGGGAACGCCCGAAAAACCATCACTCAAACCGTATTTTTTGCGAACGACAAAAACTGGTTTTTACCCAATTTTCAGTTAAAACCCGAGCGATGGTGGCACAAATTGCAGACAAAACTCGGCGTGATCTGCGACATTAATTTTGAAGAAAATCCCAATTTTTCAGAGAAATTCTGGCTCAAAAGCGAATTTGAGGACCTTGTATGCCAACAATTCACGCCAGCACTACAAGGCTTCCTCAGTGAAAGGCCGCCCGCGCACTTGGAAGGCAGCAATTACTACCTCATTGGTTACAAACCCCGCAATAAGATGGACGTGATGGAAGCGGATTTCTTTTTTCAGCACTGCTGCGAGATCGTGCAGTTGCTTCAGGAAAAGGGGAAGATGGAATTGTTGGATTTAGTGGAATTGAAGAAGGAAGTTATTGAAGTAACAAGTGGCGGTAACAATTGACAAGGCTGTCCCACAAGTGGTAGCACGGCGTTTACGCGTCGGGACAAAGGGCTTTTACGCCCTTGTTATTGCAAACCTGCGCCGTAAACGGCGCAATTCCCGTAGGCCTAAAGGCCATGCTACCACTTGTGAGACAGCCTCATCTACTTCACCGCATTCTTGAAATATTCATAAGTAATTTTCAAGCCCTCTTCCCGGTTGAATTTTGGATTCCAACCAAGGATAGTCTGCGCTTTCGTGATATCGGGTCGGCGTTGTTTCGGGTCGTCCACAGGTAGAGGGCGGTAATCAATGTACGCCTTTGGATTTTGCACCAGCGCAAGTATCTCGTGGGCAAATTGCATGACAGTGATTTCCGAAGGGTTTCCGACATTTACTGGCAGGTGATAATCGCTCAACAGCAGGCGGTAGATGCCTTCAACAAGGTCGTCTACATAACAAAAAGAGCGGGTTTGCGATCCGTCGCCAAAGATTGTAAGCCCTTCGCCGCGAATGGCTTGCGAAAAAAACGCAGGCAGTACTCGCCCGTCATTCACGCGCATTCGTGAGCCGTATGTATTGAAAATTCGGATGATGCGGGTCTCCACCCCGTGGTAGTTGTGGTATGCCATCGTAATGGCTTCAAGAAAGCGCTTGGCCTCGTCATACACACCACGCGGGCCTACGGGGTTTACATTTCCCCAGTATTCTTCGGTTTGCGGGTGTACATGGGGGTCGCCGTAAACTTCCGAAGTAGAAGCCACCAGGATTCTCGCGCCTTTTTCTTTGGCCAGGCCGAGTAGGTTATGGGTTCCGTGGGCGCCAACTTTCAGGGTCTGAATGGGCATTTGCAAATAATCAATCGGGCTGGCGGGCGATGCAAAGTTCAGGATGTAGTCCAGTTTGCCGGGCACATGGATGAACTTTGTCACATCGTGATGATAATATTCAAAGTCTTTTTCAGGAAATAGGTGCTCAATATTGGTTAGGTCGCCCGTAAGCAAATTGTCCATGGCGATAATCTGGTAGCCTTCGGCCAAAAATCGGTCGCAAAGGTGCGAGCCGATAAAGCCGGCAGCGCCAGCGATGAGTACGCGTTTTTTAGTCATTGATTTTCAAAATAACAGGAATCCGCTGTGCATGTGTTTGTTCATAAAATTCTGGGCAAATATAGGGCGTTCCAGCCGCAAGAAAGTCAAGATCGAAAAAGGTGTCTGCTGGTTACCCATTGTTAATTTACTGGGTAGTTTTAAAAAAAAACCATTCAAAATTTGGATGTGAAAATTACGCCGCTACCTTTGCTGCCATACTGCCTCTGCGGCGGAATTTTACAGAACCTAACCCGACATTTCCGAACCACGACCTAATCCGAAAACAACGTAACTGGCCTTTGACCCGTCCCTAACGTCTTTTGCAAAAACCGAATTCCCCACGTTAATAGTCCCTTAGTTGAAAAACCACTTATAGCGTCTCTCCCGCACACCTACGAACCTCGACCCTATTACCCGTTTTCACTCCCATTTTATGGCATCTCGGCTTTTAGCCGCTATGTGATTTTCAGATTTTTTTCTTTTGGCTCGCCCTGAAAGGGCTTGTCTTTTTTTGCTCCTGCAAACGCGCTTCTGGCATTGTCGGCCTTTTGGCCTCGCCTTGTGCTTTTGTGAGCCAAACCCTTGTTTCCCCATGATTGCAAAAACGGTCGAATACATTTGCAAAGAACTAAACCTTCGCTACGATGACCCTGCAACGGCTTCGTTGCAGGACTTCGCTGTGCTCGGCAATGTGGCCAGGCTAGACACAGACACCGATGCAACCCAAGCCGAAATGGTGCGCAACGTGGTGGTGACCTTGGTGAATATTGAGGAAGAAAAAACCCTCAAAAATGGTTCACACTATGTGCAAAACGGAGATACATTGAGCAAGCGCAACCCTACTATATTCCTCAATCTGTATGTAATGTTCAGCTGCGCCGACAGCAACCACTTGGAGGCGCTCAAAAAAATATCGCGCGTCGCCCTGTTTTTTCAGCGCAAGAATGTATTCACACGAGAAAATGCCGCCGCCCCATTCCCTGTGGAGGCTGGTGTGGAGAAAATCATCCTTGACCTTTTTACCCTCAATTTTGAACAGATAAACCATTTGTGGGGCATTTTGGGTGGAAAATATTCGCCCTCATTGCTTTATAAAGTGCGTATAGTGGCTGTACAGAACGCCTTGCTCGACGAGACTGCCACGGTACAAGACATTGAAACCAAAGCAAACGCTAACTGAAACCATGCATTGGAAATTCGACCCGTTTTTTAGCATCCATATCTTGCACGGCAAGTACCCGCCTCCCGGGCTTGGCCAAGCTGCTCCTCCTGCGCCCGTGTTTTCGATTGAGCCAACGAGCGATACAAAGCGTCGGCTGTTGCGCATGGGGTGGGTGTTCAGGCCCAGCACTGCCGGAGGTGGAGGCACCTTGTACGCTGAAAAAATATTTGCCATAGATGGCACGGCAAAACTTCGCGTCAGGCCAGCACAAAACGAGGGGTTCAGTTTTATCATACGATTGGCGGAGGCTTCGTTACTCAACCAAACAAAACCTTATGTACCCACTCCATCCAATCTTCCGCCATTTTCGGGTCGTGCGCGCATGCTTTATTTCGACAATTTGAACGCCTCTCCAGTAAGCGCCAATACATTCTCCTTGACAGCAGGCAATGCGGTAGACTTCCCAGAATTTGCCTCCCGGATGCCTACACCATTCACATTCAGGTCAGCCTCTCCTGCTGTAACGGGCTTGGAATTGAAAGTGCTCGCACCGGGTGGCAGCGCAACAAATTTCCCGATCAACGACAAGACCCAAAGTGTAGAAATCAATCTGCCAGAAAACGGCTACCGATTCACGCAACAGCCTGGGGGCCAATCGGAAACTTTATTCTTGACCAATGAGGTGTTGCCCGCCAATACACTTGGCATTGTACGCATTTTCCAGCCACCGAACACGGACTGGGAGCCGGCTAGGCATTATCAGATCATGTTCGACAAAGCATAAACTGTTCACCTATTAAAAATTAAAACTGACCATCACCATGTTGAACCTAAGCACACTCAAAACCCCAGGCGTGTACATTGACGAGGTGTCGCTGCTGCCGCCTTCTGTGGCCGGGGTAGAAACAGGCATCCCAGCCTTCGTTGGGTACACAGAGAAAAACCTGACCGATGCGGGAGTCTCGCTTGAAAACAAGCCCACTCGTATTACCTCACTGCTAGACTACGTCCGGCTCTTTGGGGGTGCACAGCCCGAAAACGACGGTATTAAGGTTACCATCTTCGATGTGATCGAGAAAATCCTGGCCGACAAGACCAAAGAAAACCTGCTCAACCGAGAAATCCACGCACAACTCGACCCGAGCAAAAAATCCAAGTTTAACATGTATTATGCCCTGCTGTGGTATTTTGCCAATGGAGGCGGGCCATGTTATATTGTTTCGGTAGGACTTACCCCGGCTGATGGAAGCGGTAAACCTGCGAAACAAAAACTGATTGACGGGGTAAAAATCTTGGAGAGCGAAGATGAGCCGACCATGATCGTAGTCCCAGAAGCCATAGCCTCCGGTGATGCCATAGAAATATATGAAGAGGCGCTCTTGCAAGCAGCCAAACTGGGTGACCGAATGGTAATAATAGATGTTGAACAAACCGCTACCGACAAACTGGGAGTAGCTGCTGACATGACCGCTTTCCGGGGGAGTCTGGACAACAACCGAATGTTTGGCGCCGCATATTACCCAAACATTGACACTTCCATAGATGTGCGCTATTCCGACACTTCTTTGACGATTGAGCACAAAAAGAAAGACTTGGGCGGCGCATCCGAGAATGGGGAATTCGAGGGTGCTGCACTGGCAGCCATAACCGATAAAACTGTTCAGGAATCCATCAGAGGCCAAATAGGCAAAATGTCTTTGCAAATGCCCCCAAGCCCCGCAATGGCAGCTGTTTGGGCCAATATAGATCAGGAGCGCGGCGTGTTCAAAGCACCCGCCAATGTTGGGCTTTCAAACGTGATCGGCCCAAGCATCAAGATTGACGATGAGACCCAAAAAGGAATGAACGTAGACGCAACAAGCGGCAAATCCGTGAATGCTATCCGACAGCTCACTGGCCGCGGCACCGTAGTTTGGGGCGCGCGCACCCTAATGGGGGAAAGCAACGAGTGGAGGTACATAAGCGTCCGCCGCTTTTTCAACTTCGTGGAAGAGTCGGTAAAAAAAGCCAGCTACCGTTTTGTCTTCGAGCCAAACGACGCGAACACTTGGGTGAAAGTGCGCGCCATGATAGAAAATTTCCTCACCCTGCAATGGCGCGCTGGCGCACTTATGGGTGCAAAACCTGAGCATGCCTTCTTCGTGCGCGTGGGCCTCGGCCAAACCATGACTCAGGACGATGTGCTCAATGGCCGACTTATCGTAGAGATCGGAATGGCTGCCGTGCGCCCTGCGGAGTTCATCATACTGCGCTTCATGCACAAACTACCTGAGTCTTGAGATGGTGGATTTGAGTATTTGTGGATTTGGTTATTCCCAAATCCACAAATAACCAAATCCACAAATAACCAAATCCACAATTCAACAACTTCAACAAAAAAATTATCATGGAAGAATATCCAGTTCCCAAATTTCATTTCTCGGTTGACTGGGGCGGCACACGCATCGGTTTCACTGAAGTCAGTGGACTCGATGTGTCGCTCGAAGTAATCGAATACCGCGAAGGCAACAGCCCGGAGTATCACAAAACCAAACAACCGGGTTTGGCCAAGTACAGCAATATCACCCTCAAACGCGGCACTTTCAAAGGCGACAACCAGTACTTTGAATGGCTGAACACCGTGCAACTAAACAAAATAGAACGCCGCGACGTGACCATCTCCTTGCTCAACGAAAACCACGAGCCTGTTGTGACGTGGCAAGTGAAAAAGGCTTGGCCCGTCAAAATGCAGAGCGCCGACCTCAAAGCCGATGGGAACGAGGTGGCCATCGAAACCCTTGAGTTGGCCCATGAGGGTTTGACGATAAAGTTTGAATAAATTAATGTGGTCAATGTGCCAATGTGATCTTTGTAAAACCGCTGTACATTGATCACATTGGTGCAAGCACCTAATGTTGCGCTTTTCGTAAATTCTCCGATTTTGGGGTGAGCTGCCCCTAAACAACTCATGACCAAATTTAATACTCCACCGTTTTTACCAATTAAAATCTCGAACAATGAGTAATACCAAAAAGAACCTGCTGTTGATTACCCTTCTAATTGGAACGGGTATCTTGTTGAACACAAACGGCATACAAGCTCAAACACCCCAAGGGACAAAAGTTAGCCCTACCAAAACCGCCAAGATCAATTTTAAAGAGGTAGAAAAATCTTCGGCAGCTGTTCCAGCCGACTCGTTAAAACGCAAAAAAGTAGAAAACCAAAACCAAATAATTCCAGAAATCCCTCTCCCGCGTGGTGCAAGAATTATAAAACATAACCCGCCATTAGAAAAAAGAGATACCTCAAAATTTGAAATCCAAAAAAAAGAAAAAGGGGGCAATGATGGATTTCAGCCAAATTTTCCAGGCTTAGGAGACAACAATACCTCTATTCCGCCCGATATCGGTGCTGCGGCAGGCCCTAACCATTTGATGGTAGCGCTAAACACAGAAGTGCGCATACAGAATAAAACGGGCACTAATCTTTCAACGGTCACTTTGAATGCCTTTTTTGCCCCATTGGGCGGGGCGCCGAATATGTTTGATCCTAAAGTCCTGTACGACCCCTTCGCACAACGATGGATTATTACTGCACCGGCTAATAGCCCTGTGTCCTTTGGGGCACCCGCACTACTCTCCTCAATTATGATAGGGGTTTCTGACACCAACGACCCAACAGGAACCTGGGCGCTTTACCAGTTCGACGCTGATGCCACAGATTTGAATTGGTTTGATTATCCCAGTATTGGCTTCAACAAAAATTGGATTGTAGTGACTGGAAACCTATTCTCTGTGTCTGCTTGGGCGTTCCAAGGTGTGCAGTTGTATATTTTTGACAAGGCTGCACTATATGGAGGCACCGCTACACCCACAATGATAGACAGACCAATTGCTGATGGCTTCACTATTTGTCCAGCGGTCACACTCGACAACACCCAAAATACCGAATATCTGGTCAGCAGCGCCAGTAGTACAGCAGGCACTTTGCGACTTTATACCATTACGGGTACGCCCGCTGCACCAGTTTATACAGCTACTCTTCTCTTTCCAGCAGCATCTTCTGGTTGGTCAGCAAACCCTCCGGGCGGAAATGATTTCGCACCCCAATCTGGAGCGCCTCAACTAATAAATAACGGCGACAGACGCATTCAAAATGCAGTCTTTCGCAATGGCTCGCTTTGGTGCACACACACCATTTTTCTCCCTACAGGTGGAAGCCCCACGCGCTCATCCATACAATGGTGGCAGATAGACCCCACCACTGGTACGGTACAGCAAAATGCTCGTATTGATGATCTTTCTGGAGGCAATTTCTTCGCATACCCTTCTATAGCGGTAAATGCCTATAACGACGCCTTGATTGGCTACACCAGTTTTTCCTCTACCCAGTTTGCCAGTTGCAATTATTCTTTCCGCCTTCACACCCACCCGCTGAATTTTTTCCCGAACACGGTACAATACAGAACGGGGTCTGCCAAATACTTTAAAACTTTTGGAGGCTCTCAAAATCGTTGGGGCGATTATTCCAGCACTTGCATTGACCCCGATGATTTTTCAATTTGGACTATTCAGGAATATGCTGATTTTCCTTCAGGAGGTTTTGACAGATGGGGTACAGAGTGGAATAATGCGATGCCACCAGTGTCAGAACTTTATGCCAAAGACCGAAATGACGATTTAGGCGCTGAACCCAACACATCAACTTTGCCAATGTGGGAAAGCCCCGATATTTGGGTACGGAATTTAGCAGATGCGGGTCTTGCACATCAGAATGCCGAATACCGCACCGGGACTTCCAACCCAAACTTTGTTTATGTACAAGTGAGAAATAGAGGATCGGTGCCCAGCACTGGTACAGAGCAGATTACCCTCTATTGGGCCAAAGCAGGGTCTTACCTCGGATGGCTTGACCCTTGGAACGGCGGTATTTATTTTGACCTCGGCCAAAACACAATGCTCATGGGAGATGTAATTGGCACTCAAACAATACCGGCCATCGCAGCAAATTCCAGTACCATACTCCCCCCATTTGCATGGAATCCCACTGATCCCAGTTTATATGCTGCAGCCTTCGGTACCCAACAGAACCATTATTGTTTGTTGGCCCGAATCACTACCAATGTCGCATCACCATTTGGGATGACTTTTCCTGAAACAACTGCTCTTTACGACAACGTTCAAAAAAACAACAACGTCGTTTGGAAAAATATTGGGGTATATGACGTGTTGCCTGGGGTTATGGCTCCTGCAGAGGCCGTAGTAGGCAATATGAGCAAAGTACCCATGAAGGCCAAGTTCAAATTTGAATTGATAGATCAAGATGGCAATTTAGGATTATTTGATAAGGGGATGATAAAAGTGACCCCAACTGGTAAATTGAAGGAGGCATTAAGACAAAATCCAGCAAAAGGCGAAGGGATAAAGCAAAACGCAGATGGTACCTTATTGATAACTCAGCAAGGTGCTGAATTAGAAGGAATAACCCTCAATCCACAAGACTTTGGTGTTTTCAAAATCGAATATGTGCCATCTATCAAAAATGATAAAATGAAAGGTTTCGCCATCAGATTCACACAGATGGCTGAAGAGGACAGCACCCAAAGGGTAATTGGAGGTCAAACCTTTGTTTATGGTCAAGTAGCTGGCTACCAAACGGAACCTCGTGGCGGAGGTGGTTTTTGGGAATGCTGGTGGTGGTGGATTCTTTTGATCGCAATTGTAGTAGGAGTGATAATCTGGATTTGGAAAAAAAAGAACTAAACATATATGGAAACACAATACCCACCCGTCGGCTTCCACTTCCGTGTGGAATTTCAGGGACTCCCCGGCAACTTGCCCGTGCAAGACGCTGCTTTTCAAGAAGTTACGGGGCTTTCACGCGAGCTGGAGACCGAGCAAGTGAAATCGGGAGGCGAAAACCGGTTCACGTTCAAACTTCCCAGCCGAGGGCAGTACCCCAACCTTGTGCTCAAACGAGGGCTGTTTACCGATTCGGGTATTTTGCCCTGGGTGAACGCAGCCATCCTTGATCTTGATATTACGCCCGTGAACGTTTTGGTGACCTTGCTCAACGAACAACACCAACCGCTTCAAACCTATCAATGTGTAAATGCTTGGCCACAAAAATGGTCGGTCGCCGACTTCAATGCCCAAGAGAGTCGCATTGTGGTGGAGAGTATGGAACTTGTGTATCAATACTTTACAATCATCAGATAACGAACCATGCCAATAGAAATCAATCAACTCACTGTAACCGCGAGGGTACGCGAAGAACTGCGGGATACGGCTTGTGGCGACAGCCCAAACTCGGCAAATCAAAACCGAAATGGCCGCCGAGGTCAAAACCCGACTTCACAACGTACCGCTACACGCCAGGCTGCCGAGGCCGCCGCTCAAATGATCAGACGCCAAAAAGAACGCTAAGCCATGATACCTAACTTGACCGGAAACATTTCTTCGTTGATGAACGTGGTGCCTACTCCCGGCACCATGACCATTATCCCAATCAAAATGGTAGGGCCGGTACCCTTACCCTTTGGGCTTCCTTATGTGGTAATGTTCAACCCCGAAAATTTCAACGAAAGGAAGGACTTCAATTACGATTGCGAACAAGCACCTGGTGATGCAGAAGGTACGCTGAGGTTCAGTTGGGTAGAACAGCCAGAAGTCCAGTTTGAGTTTTTGATTGATGGCACAGGGGCAAGTGGCGACAAACGCGAAGTGATGGCTGAAATTGAGCTGTTCCGAATCACCACAGGGTTCAACGGCGACCGACACATGCCCAACTATCTGGCGCTAATCTGGGGAACCTTCATTTTTCACGGTTTTTTAAAATCTCTGGATGTCCAATACACTCTTTTCAGGCCAAACGGCACGCCCTTGCGCGCTAAGCTGCGCTGTTCCTTTAAAGCCAGTACGACCAACATTTTGCGCGTATTGAGCATGGGTCTGCTTTCCCCAGACCTCACCCACAAGCACACCGTGAAATCGGGCGACCGTCTCGACAACCTTAGCCAGCAGTATTACGAAAGCCCACGCCACCATATTAACCTAGCCCAAGTCAACGGACTAACCAGTATCCGCAGCCTGCGCGAAGGCGATGCGGTGTTTTTGCCGCCACTAGAGAAATGAACTGGCCTTTGCCATAAATTTTTGAAAATCAGTCCCATTATGCGGGATTCTACTTCGATCAACAATAATTCGGAATGTTCGACCTAAGTCTCGACCAACTTTTGCCACCGATGCCTGACGACACCACCCTCGTCACGTTCACCATAAAAGTCAATCGGCTTCGGCTGCCCGACACCGTGCAGGTGCAGGCCATCAATATCTCTAAGTCCGCCAACCGAATCCCGTGGGCGAGCTTAACCGTGATTGATGGCAATGTGGCGGAACAGGAATTCGAGGTTAGCGACACCAATTTGCTTTGTCCCGGCAACCCCATCGAAATATCTGTCGGCTATCACCACGATGAACAGTTGGTTTTCAAGGGCATTATCGTTCGCCATGCCCTTAAGATCCGAGATGGCCGCACTTTTTTGGACATCGAGTGCAAAGACGAGGCGGTGAAACTGACAGTGGCACGTCAGAACAAGTACTTTTTTGGGCTAAAAGATTCAGAAATAATCGAGGAAATCCTAAACGGAAAGAACATTGCGAAAGACGTGCAAACCACTCAAGCAAAGCACCTCGAAATGGTGCAATACTCGGCTACCGACTGGGATTTTATCATCACCCGCGCAGAGGCCAACGCCATGCTGGTGGTTGCCGACAACGGCACGATCCGCATAAAAAAGCCTGATTTCCAACAAGATGCCAAGATAAACCTCTCGTTCGGCAGCAGCATTTTTGAACTGGAAGCCGAAATGGACGCACGTGACCAATACCCGGCTGCCAAGGTATTTGCATGGGATTCCAAAGACCTCGCGCTTCGTGAAGCAGAGGCCTCGGATGATGGCGTGAGCGGTGGTTTGATTGACACTGGAGGCTTTGGGGACGCACTTTCGGCAATTGGCAGCGCGGTATCGGCCATTGGCGGCGCACTGGGACTTGATCTTCCCGGGACACCTCCGAACACCGATTTCACTCAAGTGATGGGTTTGGCAAATTATCCCTCCCAACACCCTGGCAACCTTTCGGGAAAAGAAACAGAGGCTTGGGCTGAAGCGCAATTCACCAAAAGCAAATTGGCTAAATTGCGCGGCACAGTCAAGTTCCAAGGCACTACGGAAACCATCATCCCTGGCGACTGTATCGAACTGCGCGGCGTTGGCCAACGACATGAGGGCAAAGTGTTCGTGACGGGCGTGACGCATGAGATTTCTGATGGTTCATGGTTCATGCACGCCCAATTTGGCATGGGCCGCGAGTGGTTTGCCCGTACTTATCCTGACGTGAGCGACCTGCCTGCCGGCGGCCTTCTGCCAGCTATGAACGGCCTTCAAATCGGGATCGTCACCTCTTTGGAAGCAGACAGCGACCGCGATTTGTCCGACAAAAACCGGGTGCAGGTGCGCCTGCCGCTCGTCAGCCCACAGGGCGAAGGGGTTTGGATGCGCATGGCTTGCCAGGATGCGGGCGATGGGCGCGGCTCTTTCTGGCGACCCGAAATCGGCGATGAGGTGGTAGTAGGTTTCTTGAACGACGACCCCCGCGAGGCCATCATCCTAGGGATGCTCAACAGTCCCGCCAAGCCCGCGCCTTTTCAGGGCATACAAGACACCAACCACGAAAAAGGCTGGGTGACGCGCTCAGCGATGCGCATGATTTTTAACGACGACAAAAAAAGCCTTGTGATAGAAACCCCCGGCGGCAAAAAAGTGACGATTGACGAAGACGCGGACAAAATTCAAATTGAAGACGAGCACAGCAACAAGATAACGATGGACAGCAACGGCATTATCATTGATTCATCCAAAGACCTGACACTCAAGGCCGCCCAAAACCTTAAACTCGAAGCCCCCAACATTAGCAACAAAGCCCAAAGCTCCTTCAAGGCCGAAGCCCAAGGCCAGGCACAACTCACTGCTTCGGGTGACGTGACGGTAAAAGGAGCTTTTGTAAGAATTAACTAGTTCATTAGTTATGAGTAATGAGTCATACCCAACGCGGCACTCATAACTCATAACTCATAACTCTTAAAAAATGCCTTTAGCAGCCAGAGTAGGAGATATGCATACTTGCCCCATCCCGGCAGCAGGTACCACACCACCACACGTAGGCGGGCCGGTGATGCCACCGGGCACCGTAACTGTAATGATCGAAGGGATGCCAGCCGCCACGGTAGGCAACATGTGTACCTGCACCGGCCCGCCCGACAGCATTGTGATGGGTTCGCAAACAGTGCTCATAGGCGGAAAACCAGCAGCCCGGATGGGCGACACCACCGCCCATGGGGGACAAATTACGGTGGGAGCAGCAACGGTGATGATCGGATAAAACAACCCCGTCTTTGGGTTATACCAGCGCAAAAAGTAAAACAGCAAAACGCAAAATAACAAGATGCAACTTGCAAGAAAATCATTCCTCGGCACCGGTTGGGCATTCCCAATAGCCTTTGACAAAAAGCCCGAATGTACGGTTCGGATGGTGTCGGAAGTAGAAGACATCGAGCAGAGTCTTAGCCTCCTGCTCAGCACCCGTCCTGGCGAACGGGTAATGCGTCCCGATTATGGCTGCAACCTGGAAGACATGCTCTTTGAGCCAGTCAGCACCAGCCTGATCACATATATTAAAGACCTGATTACCAAGGCAGTACTGTACTACGAGCCACGTGTAGATCTTCGAGAAGTTGTCATCCACACCAATGCAGTGGCCGAAGGGCTGGTGCTTATTGAACTCGACATCGTGGTGCGCACGAGCAATACCCGCTTCAATTTCGTGTATGATTATTACAAGCGCGAAGCGACGATACAGCAAGTGTAATTGACCACATTTTTACCGCAGAAGTGCGCAGCACGAAGCGGGACCATTTTGACCACATTTTTTTGAAAAATGCCGACCCAAATTCACATAAAACACCCGCTCCGCAGCAACGGGTCCAGCCAATTGAGCCGATTGGTGAAAGCGCTCTCGCCCACGCATTTCCGCTTGGACGAACGATCTTCGCAAGACCTCATCAATGCGGCTTACCAGTATGCCCAAATGCTGCGTTACCACAGCCCCGACAGCCCTGCTGGGGACAACTGGGCCTGTTTTTGGGAAATCGAGAACCTGACCTACATGGCAATCCTTGCTGCGCTTGACACGGATCAGATTCGGCAAGATTATGAGAAAATTGACCTTGAATTCGGTCTCGCGCTCGAAGGTCAGACCAATAAAAAAGGCAAAAAAAGTAATTCAGAACTGGAAGGCCAATACTTCCGCCTGCTCCTGCGCTATACCCGTGACACTGCCCGCCGCCTCGAACGCCACTACCAAACCCTACGTGAGGACATTCCACTCAAAGGCGAACTCCTGACACTTATTCGCCGCGACAACGACAAACGCTACGACGACCCGAAAGACATTGAAGGCGCACTCCAGCAACTCATCGCCTGGCACAAGGCATGGGACGACCATCTCGACTTCAAAGCTTACCGCGCTTTTTTCCAAGACCCATCCCGTTGGGGTGTGCGCAACTTGGACGAATATCATTGCATCCTGCCCGATGACTCGCTCAATGAAAGAGACGAGATACGCGGCCTTTTCCTGCGTTTTTTCAACGCACTGGTCGCCATAAAAACCCGTGCCCAACAATTGTTTGATGCTGAATCCGCACGGCTCGAGTTGCCCGAAGACCAGGACCCGCGTCCAATCGCACCACATATTGCGCTGTTCATCACGTTCCTCAACTTATTCCGACACGCGCAAGACAGCCTCAACGAGATACCCCAACGGCACCTTGATTTCTACTACGACCAAGTGCTGTGCCTCCAACGGCGACCCGCCGACCCTGACCATGCTTACCTGATTTTCACGCTTGCCAAAGAGTTCAACAACGAACTCGTCGAGAAAGGCACGACCCTGCTGGCGGGCAAAGACGACAAGGGCCAGCCGATCAAGTTCGAGACTTTGGAGCAGTGGAAGGTGACGAGGGCGGAAGTGGTGGAAGTGAAGGGGTTGAATTGGAGCAAGGGTGAAAACAAGTTGCTACTTTCTTCAAAATCAGGCGACTTAATCGTCAAGGAGAAGGAAGCATTTCGAGGGTTTGCCGATGGATTGATTCCAGTTAGCGGCACATTGGGTTTTGCTATCGCAAGCCCACAATTAATTCTCAAGGAAGGAGAGCGTACTATCAAGCTCATTTTCCAAACTAGCGCACCCTTAGCAAACGACTTCTTTACAACAGATTCGATAAGTGCTGTATCGCTGACTACCGATGAAGGTTGGAAAAAAATAATTAATTCAGACGCACCTTCTCAGGCAAGGTATGTGGTTCAAAATAACGAAAACAATGTTTTCACCATTTCCATTTCATTACCAAGGGATTATTCCCCTATAGTAAGGCTAGAAGAACTGGAGGAAATTTATGGGTTTGGTCCAAGCGAATGGCCCATGGTATTGGTAAATGTGGCACCCGAATGGATAAATGAGATAAGCGTTGAAGAAATCATGATCAGCGTGGACGTAGTAGGTGTGCGTGAACATCTGATAATCCAAACCGATCAAGGGGTGTTCGATGGCGTTCAAACGGTGTACCCTTTTGGCCCCACCCCAAAAATCGGAAACCGATTTTACTTGGGCAGTACCGAGATTTTTCAAAAGGCCCTGAGCGATCTAAATGTCAGGTTCACCTGGATAGCCCCGCCACCTAACCCTCCAGGTTTTTTAAGTTATTACGAACACTATACGGGTTATAATAGTCGCAACTTTCCAAACCTGAAAATCGAATTTGTAGACAAAGCTACAGAACGAGAATCAGGCGTAGAATTTCAAGTAGCCAGAGAAGGCATCCTGAGTGGCGATACCATTTTTATTACCGTAATAACACCGCTATCGGAGCCTGTGGATAAAATTCTGGTTAAAAAGGATGGCATTGTTAATGGCCTTTTGATAAACAAAAAGTCAGGCCAAGATTTTTTTGAGCTTCAGATTCCAAATACCGGCTTTAAGGGTAGTTTGGAATATAGTGTGGAGGACCATGAAAAAAGGTTCAACCCTGTATATTTCAATTTATTTCAGGATGGCATTATCTCACAGAACTATGATCTCTTCCTGAATCCAAAAACAATAGCTACCGAAATCTGGACAGAAGAAATAAGAATAAGGCTCTTAAATCCTGAGGCAGTTCCCGCTAACCTATCTATGACAATTGAAGGACAAGCTGCAAAAACACCGATTGTTAAAGAAGGCATCGCAATTTTCGATGTAACAACCTTACCTCATAAATTCACCCTCAAGATCAGCCCCTATACCGACTTAGAAATCACAACCCATAATTTCTCGGAATTCGATGTTTTTTTCCAAGAACCCGGTTCGCCGCTGCCGCCAGACGTGCCCGTCGGCTTTGGAACTGGCGAAGACTTTGGGACACTAAATATCACATTACTAAGGCCTGACACGACTGATTTAAAATTTGCCGGAATCCCGGTGATTGTAAATGGTGTTCGTTATCACACCAACGACAAGGGTAAAATTGCTGTTCCTGGCATTACAGATGAAACAGTTTGGAGCGTTGAACCATCTTTCCACCCAAATTTCCAGCAAATTAGTGGTACTGTAAGCGACAAAGGGCCAAAAGATATTACCATAACTCTTTGGCCTATAAATATCTCTTACATTACGGAGATTGCACTGCAAGATACTCAACTTGTAACAGTGGATTTCAGAGATACTGAACTTCAGATTTGGAGGAACAATGGCAACTTTTTCGCACTCACCGAAGCCTCCACCTCGAATGACAAAAGACGGGTTGTTTTGCCAATCCCGGAGTTGAGGAATTATTTGGTCATCCAAAACAAGAATTTTCAAATAGCCTATACTGATTTTACAGATAATCAACTATATGACTGGTACATCCCCAGCCAATCAGAGCGAAACAATTCAAAGATTGCTATAAGACTTCACGAGAAAATTACCAAATTCTCCATGATCCAAAATGAGCGCACCATACAAGACAATTTTGATGTGCTCATTAGTAGTCTGAACCTAAAGCGTGATACACGAACCCAATACTTTGAAAAATACACCCCAACGCTTAAGCGGGGGTTTATCCGAATGGTGTTAGCGCAGAACGATTTTTTGCATACAGAATATATCAAACTATTGGCCAACCCAGATTTAGCCAAGTTAATTAACCCGCCTTACACCCCTTCCTCCAACGGTATCTCGGTGGATTATAAATCAACGCAGTCCATCATCAACGAAAACGACCGAATTGACAAGTTTTACCTGATCCATCCTTATGGCGGGTTTGAAGAAGTCTCAATCTATGAACCCAAAAAACCCATACCCTTCACGCCCTCATTTTACCCAAATGTGCTGGTCAAAGAGGTCAGCAACCTGTTCATCGGCCTCGAGCTACTCATCCCCGGTGATACCCTTTCCCTGCTTATTCAACTTTCAGAAGGCAGCGAGCAAAATTTTGACGCATTGCCTCCAGCTGTAGAGTGGTTCTACCTTTCCAAAAATGAGTGGAAGCCCTTGGGGGCTGAAAAAATCATTTCAGATTCCACATTTGGGCTTCGGCGTACCGGGTTAATCCAGTTCGCCATTCCAAGAGATGCCTCTAACGGCAATACAGTCCTGGATGCCAAATACCACTGGCTCAGCGCGAAAGTGGTAGAAGGAACAGGTGAATCCATCGGTGCATTCGCCTCCATCAAATCCATCCGCGCTCAAGCCTTGGAAGCCGTCTTTGCCCCCACCGAGCGCAGCTACCTCACACGGCTGGAAAAGCCCCTGGATGCCCTCACCATTTCTAAACTCGAAACCAGTCGCTCCGCCGTCAAGAAAGTGGAGCAGCCTTTCGCCTCGTTTGGCGGGCGCAAGCCAGAGACCGATCCCGGCGAATACCACCGCCGCGTCAGCGAGCGGCTGCGACACAAAGACCGGGCTATCACTGCATGGGACTACGAGCACCTGCTCCTGGAGCAATACGGCCTGGTTGCGGTAGCCAAGTGCATCCCGCACACGCGCTACGAAGCATCGGGCGAATACCTTGTTCCCAGCGAACTCGCGCCCGGATTTGTTTCCCTAGCGGTGGTACCGGATTTGTTGCGCCGACCCAATATGGTGCGCGAAGAACCTCGGTTCTCCCGTGGCGACCTTAATGAAATGCGCGATTTCCTGCTGCCCAAAGCCAACCTGTTCCTCCAACCGCAGCCCGCTACAGAAAACCCCGACGACGAAGACCATTTCCTGCAAGTCGTGAACCCGCAGTACGAACCCATCCACATCGCGCTCCGCGTGTGGCTTCGGCGTGGCGCTGACCAGCATCTTGCCAAATATCAAATCAATGAAGCCCTGCGTCGCTATCTCGCACCTTGGCTCTACGACGCCACACAAGGCCCCACCTTCGGACGAGATATCCGCCGTTCAAAACTGGTGCAACTGATTGAAAATCTCGATGCTGTGGATGTGATTCAGGAATTAAAGGTCTATCAATCCGCAACCGAAAAATTCCCAACGAACAGCCAGCCACTGGATGGGGGCTGGGAAGCCTTCGAGGTGCCTGGAACGGTCATCAAGCCACAAACGGCCCGCTCAATTCTTACCACCGTTTCGCAGCATCAAATTGAAATCGCTACGGACAATACTGGAGGCACTGTTGCACCACGGATGGTGTCAGGGCCTCCTCTGACGTCGGTTTCAGAAAAAAAGGAGGCCGCTGTGCCACCAAAAATTGAATCGAAAACCGCTCGAAAGGTACCCGCCAAAGTCACAGCAAAATCTAAACCAAGCACCTCTAACCGCAAGTGATCATGCAAGCCAGCAACGCCATCATAAACGTCATACCCAAGGGCCGCCCCGAGCACATCAGTCTCGACTTCGATCGCTTGCGTGCCGAGGGCATCCGTCATTTGGAAAACCTCGCTACCGAGATCTGGACGGATTTCAACGCCCACGATCCCGGTATCACCCTGCTTGAGCTACTTTGCTATGCCATTACCGACCTTGGGTACCGCACCCGAATGTTGCCCATCCAGGACATTGCAGCCGGGCAGAGCGGTGAAAAACCCTGGTTCGACGCACACGAGATACTGCCCGTATCGCCCGTGACCGCATACGATTTGCGCAAGATTCTGATAGATATGGAAGGGGTAAAAAACGCGTGGCTCGAACGGGCGAAGCCTCAGGATTTTCTGATCAAAGACTTTAAAGGAGGCGGCAAGTATTTGAAAAAGAACCCGCCATTTAAGGTTACGTTGCCCGATGGCGAAGACCTGAAAATTGTAGCGAAACACTTCGCTAAGCAGTTTGGGGCCGTGGCAGGCCATGGTTTTGCGGCGGCAGTTGCCCAGTTTAGGCGTTCGGTTGAACAATTTAATCAGCAATCCTTCCCCAATCAGTTGAAGCTGATTGCAAAATTTCAGGAAAATTTTGGATCGAAAATAACTGATTACATACTCTGCCATTTCGGCCATTTTCATCAGGAAAAATTTAACCCCAATGACCCCAATGACCCCAATGACCCCAATGACCCTAATGACAATAATGACCCCAATGACCCTAATGACAATAATGACCCCAAAGATGCCCTCCCCCTCAACGGCATCTACCGCGTCCTGCTCGAGCTCGACGACCATCTTGACCCCGCCAGCGAAAAAGTGTGCAAGCGCTATACCACCCGTGCCCGCCGCCGACTACACCAAGACCGTGGTATTTGCCAAGACTACCTCCAACCCGAAGTGGTGCAAAACTGGCCGTATTGCATTTGCCTTGACCTTGAGGTAGACCCTGATAGGAACGAAAAAGAAGTGGCTGCTGAAGTGCTCTACCGCATCCAAGAATTCCTTGTGCCTACCGTGCGCTCCTACAATTTCAAGCAAATGCAACAACGCGGCTTGCCCTGCGACCAGATTTTCAATGGCCCATTGCTCACAAACGGTTTCATCCCCGACGACGAACTCAAAGCCTCTGCCCGGCTGCCGCGCTACATCTACCGGTCTGATTTGCAGCGCATTGCCTCAGAAACTCCGGGAGTGCTCGACGTCCGCGACCTGCGTCTTAAAGTACCCGATGGCACCGCTTACAGCGACACTTGGCAAATTCCGGTTGTACCAGGCGATTCGCCTTTGCTAAACACTCCTTCTCCATATCCCAGCGACCCAAGCGACCCCAACTACCCGCCCGGCAACCTCAAGCCCTTGCTCGATCCTTGCTGCAGCAAAGTCACCATCCACCGCAACGGATTGGTAAATCGGTTGACCGGCCATACCCTTGAGGATCAGTACAAGACCTTGCGCATGGCGCGCCAATCGCTTGCCAATGAAGACCCTGGAGGCCCAGAAGTACAGAACGGGGTGTTCCGCAACGACCTGGACGACTTTGTGAGCATCCAATACGATCTGCCGGACATCTACAGTGTTGGCAACAACCAACCCCGTCCCGGACACATATTTCCCGCCAAACAGCTGCAAGCCTACCTGCTTTTTTACGATCAAATATTGGCGGGCTATCTCGCCCAACTCGGCCAAGTACGGCGCTTATTTGCCGTGGATCAAAACCCCGCCGACCCGACTATGGTGCTCCAACCCCTGTTCGAGGTGCCGGGAGCGAAGGAACTAATGGGCGATTTCGCCGACATGGTTTTCCCATCCGATGCACTTTTGTCGGTCGAGCTGGCGGTAAATTCTGACAAATCGGTTTTGGAAAAACAACTCCAGAACCTCAAAATAGCGCTTTTAGAGGCCAAAGACGAGGCTATGATAAAGTCCCTTGAAATCGGAATAAAAGATGCCCAATTGCAATTGGGACAATTAGAACAAATCCCTGAATTGCTGCAACCCTTTGTTGGAAAAACGTTCAAAAACGGGCTTTCCCAATTGCGCGCTGAATTGGAAAATGTACTGGGCGCAAAATATTTTGCAGCATACGGCCTTGTGGCAGAAGACACTGTTTGGCAATATTTTACAGCGCAAAAAAACAACAACCTCGTGCAGTTGCTGGACAAAATAGCCGACCCATTGGCCCACCGTCAACAACGGCGCAACCGCCTGCTCGACCACCTGATCGCCCGTTTTGGAGAGTCATTCAGCGAGTACGTTGCCACCCTCTCCAGGCCCGATGCCGACCCGGAAGACAACCCTTGGCGGCAGGATTTCTCAGAATATCTCCGGGATAAAGCCAGCTTTCTCCAGACCATCCACACAACCGGCACAGCTCGAGGAAGTGGCTTCGACTACCGTTTGCACGACCAATATGAAAAGCCCGATGTGTGGAACAGCAACAACGTCTCTGGTCTGCAAAAGCGCGTGTGCCGACTGCTCGGCATTGGCTCGTTTCGCTCGCGCTCGTTGCTAGGCACCTTGCCTTACCGGGTTGAAGTGGTATCGCGGCCAAACCGTCAGGGGGCACCTGTTCATTATGTGCAACTCGAAAGTCGGGAAGAAGCTGGAGCAAAGCGTCTAAACCCCTTGCGGCCTGGCCCTATTATGCGAAGTAATTCGTTCAAAAGCAAAGCGTTGGCCGAGAAATTTCAATTGCTTGTTTACCAAAATATTTGGCAAAAAGATTTTCTCAAAGGAAGAAATATTGAGGGCGATATAGCGCATTCTGAAGTTTATTTTGACTACTCGTTTAAGGTTCCAATTGGAGACAAAGAGGTAATTTACGAATTGAAATGTGAGCCAATACCAGAGGAAGCCCTTGACACCTTCCTCAGCGATTTGAGGGACCTGGTGAAACCGCAATCTGCGCAAGACCAAGAAGGATTCCACCTCGTGGAGCATATCCTGTTGCGCCCTGACGACGAGCGCGACGAACTGCTCCAGCTTCCGCTCGGTTGCTACCTCGACGAAACGCCCCGCGACCCATACTCTTTCTGGCTCACCGTAGTGCTGCCCAAGGAGGCCGGGCGTTTTGAATACGAAGATTTCCAACAGTTCGTAGAACAGAGCTTCCGACGAGAATCCCCGGCACACCTCGCCCTGCGCTTTTGCTGGGTCACCCGTGAGCAACTGCTTCATTTTGAGCCCCTTTTCGAGGCTTGGCTGGAAGCCAAAGCGCGTTGCAGCCCTGAGGAATGTCATGTGACCGATGCAGCCAACAATCTTATCAAGTGGCTCAACGAAACAACCTGTAGCTGTGCCTGCGAGCAACAGTTGGAGCAGAAATCACCTTGCGCGTGAACGAATTACGCCTAAACCTATAAGGTTTTTCAAACCTTATAGGTTTCCGAACCAAATAAACTAACTAAAATCCGAGAACCCACCAATCACCATCGTCATGGCAAAAAGGACAGCCGCAGCAGAAAGCAACACCCCCTTGGAGCAACTCGACGCGCTCCATAAAATATTCCTCGACCGGTTCAACCGAAACTCGGTGCCGATGGGCGAACAGCTCACTTCAGTGCTTGGGCTTTTGCAGGAGATGTTCGGCGACATCAACAAGCAACTAGAAGACGACGATAAAAAATTGGCCGAACTCGAAGCCTTGCTGAAGAAGGCCGAGGAAATCCTCAAACGTCTTGAAGGCATCAATCTCGACGAACTCGATCCCGAAAAAATAAAGCAGCGGGTGCTTACTGCATTGGCCGCTTGGCAAGCCGAAGTGAAGGCCGAGTTGGATGCGCTGCGCGGTGAAGACCAAAAGCAAAATGCTCGGCTCGACAAATTGGAGAGCGAGCTTGCAGCATTGCAACAAAAAGTCGAAAGCATTGATTTTGCAAATCTTGATCCGGAAAAAATAAAGCAAAAAGTACTGGATGCGCTCGCCAACTGGCGCAATGAAGTCGGCAACGCATTGCTCACTATTCAGACCGAACTCCGTGCACTGGCCGATAAAATAAACGTGCTTGAACAAGGTTTGGCAGCACTGAAAGAAAAGGTAAACGGAATTGATGTTGACCCGGAAAAAATCAAACAGCGAGTGCTCGATGCCCTGGCTGGTTGGCAAAAGCAATTAAGTTCCTCGCTGGAAAAGATCGAGGCAAGCCTCTCGACCCTTGCAGCCCGTGTTGCCACGCTGGAATCATGGCGCCCAACTGTGGATACCCGCCTAGACGACCATGGCAAACACCTGACAAAACACGACGGCGACATAGCAAAGTTAGCCGCTGATCTCAAAGCATTGGGAGATGAAGTAGACCGCATCATCGCAAAAGGAGGTGCCGATCCCGAAGACATCAAAAACCGCGTCCTGGCCGCTCTTGAAGCTTGGAAGAACGACATTTCAGATAAAATTACGGCCCTCACAGAGCGAATGACAAAAGGGGAGGCAGGCATTCAGCAGCACGAAAAATGGATACTGGAGCTTCAAAAACAGGTGGCCGATATCCTGAAAAATCCTGGCGGCGGAATCGTTGACCCTGAGGACATCAAAAACCGTGTGTTAGCGGCTTTAGCAGAATGGAAAAAGAAAGTGGACGATGAAGTAACCGCATTGAAAAACCGCCTCACCGAAGACGAAAAAACCATTCAGGTACAAGGAAACGCGATTTCCGATTTGATCCAAAAAGTGGAGGGGATTTTGAAAAAAATCCCTGAACTGGAAACAGTCCGGGGCGAACTGCTGCTCTCCCTCCAGTTTGTAAAAACACAGCTGGAAGAGCGTTTGGGCAAGTTGGAGCAAGAACTGGCCGCACAAGTGAAGCGGTTGGATGCCCGGATTTCGGCCATCGAAACAACAGGCATTGACCCTGACGATGTTCGGAAAATCATCGAAGAGGAGTTCAAAGAATGGAAGTTGGAAATCGAAGCGAAGTTTGCTTCCAAAACAGACCTGGCTGCACTGCAAACCGCGCTCAAAGATCTAATTAATCGCGTGGATGCCCTTAAAACCGATGGCCTCAACGCAGAACAGGTAAAGGCGCTCCTGCACGCTGAACTGGACGTTTGGCGCAAGGCGACCGATTTGGCAATTGCCAATCTGGTAGCGCGAGTAGGTAAGATTGAAGGCGATTTGGCTGCGTTCGATTCACGCTTGGGTGGTGCCGAGCTGGCCATTGAAAAACTCAAAAACAACCTCGCCGGGCTACAAAAATTGGTGGAGGAAAAATTGAAAAGCGGCGCAAACCCAGAGGAAGTAAAAGAACTGGTGCTCTCTGAACTGGCCAAGTTGCGCGACGAAGTGAACGACCGATTGCATTCGGCAGAGAAAAGAATAATGCTGCTCAAATCCAACCTCGAACAGCTTAGAGAGGCATTGGAGAAACTCGCTGCCAACACTCCAAGCGCCGAAGCTATCAGAACCCAAATCTTGCTCTTGCTTGCCAAATGGCAAGCTGATTTAGAACGAAACTTTGCCGACCTGAAGGGGGATGTCAAAAAAGACCTCAAAGACTTGCGCTATGGATTGGACGAACTGGAAAAGCGGGTGAACGAAATCGTACTCACAGGCGGCACACCCGCCGACGTGGAGGAGCGCATCCGAAAGGCTATCGAAGCATGGGAGGCAAAACTCGTGCGCGAACTGGATGCTATCCGCAGGCGCAATGAAGAAGACCGGATTGGGATACTAACCCTCCGCGATTTACTAGCCACGCTTCAGGAGCGGGTGAGAATTCTGGAAGTCCAGGACTTTGGCAAAGCCATCAAAGACCTTGGTGACAAATTGGTCAAAATTGGAAAGGAAGCCAAAGACGCCAAGGAAAAGGCGGAGGACCTCTCCGAAGATTTGGAAAAACTGACCAAGCAAGGTGGACTGCTGGACGTATTGCAAAAACACCTGAACATACTCAGCCAGCATTCAAAAAACTGGGTCAACAAAGAAGACGTCCAGACCTTGATTGAGGAAGCATTGAAAGACATCGAGGCCTGCAAAAAAGATTTGTGCGAACAAATCAAAGCCTTGGAAACCAAACAATTGGAACAAGAAAATGCGATACGGGATTTGACAGAAGCGGATGAAAAACTGAGGGATGATTTTGAAAAAAAGACCGAAGAACTAGAAGAAAGAATTGGACAAGTGGGTGTGCTGATGGCAGAAGCCGACGATGAGCTGGAAGGCAAAATAAAGGATGCTGAAAAGGACGCGAAGGAATACGCCCGCGACCGGGACCAGGACTTGGAAAACAAACTTGACAGGCGCCTCGACAAGGCAGAACGGCGTATTGAAAAAGCAGAAGAACGGCTCGAAGATGACGATGAGCGCGACGAAGCACAACGCCTGCGCATCGAAGACCTGCAACGCCAAATTGACGAATGGCAGCCCGACCCCTCCGGCGATGCAGCCGACCGCCTGGCCCGGCGTTGCCTCGAAGGACGCGGAATAATATGCGGTTTCGATGTGTGGCATTCGTGGAAATTTACACTCTATATCGGCCCTGGCGCAGGTGTTACGTCCGACGGACACATTGCAAAGTGGAACGAATTAGAACATTTCACGCATTATCAGGCATTGGAAAATGCCTCGGAGTATCCCTTTTTTGTCAGAAACAAAGATAAAAATGACAAAAAGGAGACCTGGAAAGTCTGGCGGCTGCTGGCCGAAAAAGAAGACGAAACACAGGACGGCGTATATCCGCTCTCGCCGCAACAACGGACCAAGCTCGCCACGCCATTTATCCACGACAAGGTGGTGCTTGCCCTGCTCAACCAGGTAAGCCATCCCGACCCCGACAAAGTGACTTTTGTGCTGATGAGCCGCCACGATGCCATAGCCGCACTGAACCGCAAAGACAAACTTCAACGGCGCATCGCGCAGCACCCCGACACAGATTTCCTTTTTGAGGAGGATTTTAGTCCGCTGGATGAAACCCCTTATGAGGACGATATTTTCCACGCCCTTCGGCCAGAACTTGGCCTGCGCGAAATCCCGCTCCCCCGCTTTGGCTTGCACTTGCAAGACGGCTGCAGTGCCGACGAACTCGACCAAACGGACTTCCCCAACCCGCTTACACTCGCTCAACTTTTCAGCAAATATTCGGTCATCACCGGAGAGGTTTTTGAAAAAGTGGACCGGGAAATGCGCCGGGTCGTGAAATTGTACCACCGACTTTTGTTCCCGCAGTTTGGCGAGGATTATTTCTCCGATGCGCTCGACCGTTTGGATGAAAAGTGGACGGAGTACAAGAATTTTTGCGAAAAGCATGCAAAAAAGCCAAACGATCCGCTCGATGCCCGTCACTTCATCCAATATTTTTACGACTGGGCGCGCGACCTTATTAACGCCTACCACGAGCTCCGATCCGAACTGTTGCAACTCATGGTCGCTTGCTGTATCAGCGATGCCAACGAACACCCGCGCCACCTGCTGCTCGGCCTTGCCATGCGCGAAGAGCACAACGGGCTGGCCTCCCCGCTGCGCCACGAGTTTGCCCAGCCGCCGATCTACAACGGAAATGCTGCTCGATTGGAAACCAGTCGGCTATACTTGCGGCGTTGGCTGCTCTTGGTGAAAGGCTTCCTGTTGCCTATCCATGATGACCCCAAAACCAACCCTGTATGCTGCTGCGACGAGGGCGAGGATTACCCGTCATTGCCTGATTACGAACAAATCAAAATCACGCCAGGGCGCAGTTATTTCCATCCGCTGAGCCGCCAAAGCATTCCTTTCTATTATCTTGTAACGCTCGGAACACAGTCCGTACACCGTTTCTGGGATTACCGCCGCGCGAAAACGCTGACCGAGAACCAGCACCTCTGCTACCACGCCAACGATATGGAGGAAAGTTACAGCCACCTCCAGCAGGTCATACGTCCGCTGCGTTTTACCCTCGATCCGTATGATTTTTACAGGGTAGAGGGGCATATCGGGAAGGCGGGAAAAGCAGGGGAAGTCAAAGACAAAATTTTGAAAATAGCACGGAAGTACAACCTTGATTTTGATGTACTAGAGATGGAGGCCAAGGATGCGATTGAAAGTTACCCACCCGGCAGTGCTGCAAAAAAGATTGAGTTTAACACCTTTATTGCCAAGATTCAGGGCGCGGAACACCTTGCAGGCGTACCAAAGGGCGGGACGTTTATCCTTGTCACAGAGGGCGGTAAAGTGGTTGGAGATTTTTGTGTGCCGTATCGCTGTTGCGAGAAAACGGCGCCCGTTACAACTCCGCCAGAGGATTGCAAGCCAATTATTGAAAAAATGGTGG